>OLGJ01000902.1_pt1 | contig 15324 bp, 11 predicted proteins | sample 1605431 | NCBI WGS metagenome assembly OLGJ01 (sample SAMEA3888920, study PRJEB22519) | human gut metagenome | biome: human gut; feature: human-associated habitat; material: faeces | place: Denmark | collected 2009
TGTTGAAAGGACAAGTGGCTTTTTACTTTATTTTGTGTTATACTAAATATACACTTGTAAACAAACCGGAGAATTTTATTATGCATCAGAAAGGCGCTCGTTAGTAGTGAAGATACACTCAACTTGGAACTTTCATGGGGCTCGTGGAAGAATGCATTATCAGATTCTCTTGCAAATGCTCACCATAAATCTATCGGTGAATATCATATCGGGAAATTGAGAAATAAAGTAAAGAATAAAAAGGTTATAGCAACATTTCACCAAAGCACAAATTCCACACAAAATTGTAATTTAAAGATCGAAACCATACATGGTTGTAAAGGCAGAGGATTTGAGTCCGTTCTATTTGTTTCTTCTGCGAAGCAGAGTTGCGATTCTGCGAGCTATTGGAAAAACTGGTTTCCGCAGGGAGAATCTGAAACAACCGAATCTACGCGACTCGCATACGTTGCTTTTTCCAGAGCAAAACAGTTCTTGGCCATAGGTATTCCCACTCCTACTAATTCGTCACTTGATGATACAGATTTTCGGTTAATTCAAAACTACGGATTCAAAGTTTATGATTGCAGCACACAGTCTTGGATAGAAAAATGATTTTGGGGACTTCCATAGTGACTTATCAAAAATCCTCGGTCTACTATTTTGCAGACCGAGGATTCTTCTATGTCCTTATTTAATTCTCCATCAAGCTCAGATACCCCTGCACGATTGCGGCAGGCAGCAGGAATTTCTTTTCCACACCACCAAAGCGTACCGTGACCATATCGGGCTGGATGGCTGCTACCGTGCCAATGCCAAACGCCTTATGCTTGACCTTGACACCAACCTTGATTTTGGAAACATCCACCTTGACAGGCGGTTTTGGCTGAGCGACAGGCTGGCTGTTCAGACCAAAGCTCGGCTTTGCTACTCCAATGCCAACGCTCGACCCAGACGGGCGCGGTGTAAAGCTGCCGGGGGTACCGGAAGCCGAGCGGGGTGTATAGCTGTTGCTCGGCTTGTGGATTTTGCTGCCAGAAGCCTGTGTGCTTTGCGCCGTGTTGGTTTTGGGCGTAAAACCGTCATAGCTAATGATAGGTTTTGTGGGCTGTGGCGCAGGCTTCTTTGCAGGAGTCGGTTTTGGCTCGTCCTTGTCCGGGGTGAAATAGGGCTTTGCGGGCAGGTCATCCGGAGCGGGCGCAGGGGCTTCCATAGATGCCTGCTGCAAGGTAAACATCTTGTTGTAGTCGGCATCCGAGAGCACCGTATCCCAGCCGCCGCGGTTTTCGCCCTCATGACGGTCAATGCCGGTATAGCTCAGGCTGGCATCTTCGTACCGCTTGAATTTGTACACGGCATCGTTCATCAGGGAATCGTTGAATATACATCTGCTTCTTTTGCATTGCAAAATACTTGTTGGGGACACCCAAACCCTTGAACTGCATCCGGTGGATGCAGGCTGTGCGATTGCATCGCTGATTCGTTCAAACTCATCGCAGCCCTATATTATCGCTCACACTCCCGATCAGGATGTCAAATGCAGAAGCGGCCATCTGCATCTACGCAAACAGCCGCTTCATGATTCATTTTGTACTGGTCACTGCAGTACCTTATTCACCAGCTCTTGATAGCTGTCTACATGGTCGTATGTCACAAGACCATCTGACAATTTTGCGAAGAGCTTCTTGGCGCAGTCGATCTTGGACTTCTCGATTGGGCGCAAGTTCAGGCTTTCCATCGTGCCTTTGGTTTCTGCTACAAAATAGATGTGTTTCACCTTGCCCTCATGGAACACGATTGCCCAGTCCGGGGAGTAGTGTCCAACCGGGGTCGGAATATAGAAGCCTTTCGGCAGTTTTGCATAGATAAAGACTTCCTCTGCACCGTCCAGATTTTCCGCAAACTTCCGTTCCACGCTCTTTTCCGCTGTGCCATCGGTGAAAACGTAATCCTGAATCGCCTTTTGTGCCTTGTAAGCCTTATCCATCGTCAAAGCGTGTTTCTCTGCCGTAAAGATGCTGCTGTCGTAGCTGCCCTCGATGGTATCATAGGTGATATGCTCCACGATCATGGTAGCTTTCTGCTCCTTGACCAGCCGGATCACCTTTGCGATAAATTCTTCCGGGTTGTTCTGGTACATCGCAAAGGTTGTCGGCTTGATGCCCTGCAAAATCCGTGCAACGGTATGCCGGGTCAGCGTTGTGCCCTCTGCAATTTTGCCGATCAGGTCATACGCAACCTGACCTGCGTAGTCATGTTCTAATTTTTTTGTTCTGCTCTTGGCATCGCTGAAGCTGCTGCCTTCTCGCACCATATCGGCACTCAGGACATCTTTCTGCCCGGCATAGGTAACGGTATATTGCAGGCGACTGACGTACAGTTCCCTGTCGATGTATTCGATTGCTTTCCGGATCAGTTCCTCAGAATCAAAATCCACCGTATAGGCGTATTTGTGGTTGATCGTCTGCCAGAGCTTCTGGAACTCTGCCTTTTCAAACCGGTCGTTCAGCGGATTTTCCAGCACTTTCGGCTTGTTGCCATCCTCAAACATAGACTTGAGCATACTGTCATCATAAATTGCCTGCACAAGCGTGTGCACGCCCTCTTCAATGGGCTTCAGCGTTTCCGGCACCGGTGCAAGTGTTCCGGTCTGCACATCGTCCCGGTAGTCCTGCGTGACGTTATCCTGCTCATCCACATAGTTGTTGCGGACAAGGTATTGATAAATCGCCCGTGCCTGATGGTCATCCACCTTGACAGTTTTGCCATCCAGCCTGATGGTCTTGCCGGTAAAATATGCAATGTCTGCCTTGCGTGGGCGGTCATACAGCACTGCTTCGGTCTGCTTTTGCAGTCCGTCTACAAATCCTGCATAGCTCTCGCTGGCAATAACAGTCAGGACGTTGATATCCTGCACCTTATCTCCCAGCACTTCCGCATCCATGCGGTTTCCGTCCTTATTCACGCACAGACGCAGACCACGGCCTACTTCCTGCCGCTTCTGCGTGGTGCTGTCGCTGTGCTTCAGGGTGCAGATTTGGAACACATTCGGGTTATCCCAGCCTTCCCGCAGGGCAGAGTGGGAGAAGATGAACCGGGTCGGCTCTTCAAAGGACAGCAGACGTTCCTTATTTTTCAGGATCAGGTCATAGGCAGAAATGTCATCCGACATATCTGAGCCACGCTTGACCGAACTGTTGACGCTGTGACCTTTCTTGTCGATGCTGAAATAGCCCTTGTGGACATCATGCACATCGGTTGAATCCAGATAGGCTGTATAAGCAGGGTCGAACAGGGTGCGATGCTCATTCAGAACCGAAAGATACTCCTGCTCAAAAATCTTGCCGTACTCGCCCAGCAGCTCGTTTCCGTCTTCATCGTACTGGCGGTATTTTGCCACTTCGTCGATGAAGAACAGCGAAAGTGTCTTGATACCCAGTTTGAAAAGTTCCTGCTCTTTTTCAAAGTGCGAAAGGATCGTTTCATGGATCTGCACCCGGCGCATATCATTTTCGGAAACGTCACCGGTAACATCACCTTTGCGGATGGTATCGCCGTTCGTAAAAGTCACAACACCCGTGATCGGGTCGATTTCCGACACTACGAAGCCCTTGTACTGCTCCATTTCCCCGGATTTATAATAGAGATTATCGCCCACATCCAGCATATGGAACTCTCGCTTCGTGCCGTTCTGGTGGCTGACCTCCATCTCCACTTTTGCCCGTGGCGGATTCTTCGGGGAGATGATGATACTTTCCAGATACAGATACTTGTCCGTACCACGCAGATTTTTGACCTCAAAGCCTTTGACTTCGATTTTCTTGACCAGTCGCTTATTGTAAGCGTCCAGCGCATCCAGAACGTAAATCAGATTATGCTGCTTGGCGTGGGTAGCAGAGTAATTCAGTGTGAAAAGTGGATTGAACTTTTTCAGGGCTTTCTGGGTGGCGGAGTCCTCTTTGCCCATCTTCTGCGGCTCATTCAGAATCAGGATCGGACGGTTGGCGGCAATCACATCAATCGGGCGGCGGGAGCCGAACTCATCCCGCTTGGTGTAGATAATTCTCGCAGCGGCATCACCCTTGCGACCTTCCACATTCTTGTCCTCGTTCATGGATGCCGCAAACGCCTGCGTGTTGATAATCATGACATTGATGCCGGAATTGCTGGAAAAGGAATCCAACTGATTCAGGTTGCTGCTGTTGTAGATAAAGAACCGTGCCTTTTTGCCGTAGCACTCCATAAAGTGATCGGCAGTGATCTCAAAGGATTTTTTCACGCCTTCACGGATGGCGATACTCGGCACAACAACGATAAATTTGCTCCATCCATACCGTTTGTTCAGCTCAAACATGGTCTTGATGTAAACATAGGTCTTGCCTGTGCCGGTTTCCATCTCAATATCCAGAGAACACCTGCCCAGCGGTGCCACCAACTTGTCCGACTGATGGATGTTTGCTTCTGCTTGCAACGCGCGGATGTTCTGAAGCAGCTCCTGGTCGGTCAGTTGGAGTGCTTCGTTCTTAAAACCGGAATCGTTGATCAAATCCAGCAACTCCACCTGTGTTGCATCGTCCCCATTGGAAACAAGGCTCAACTGCTACGGCTGTGCAGACAGGTTTCCCATATCCCGCAGGTACGACACGCCTGCATTGTAGGGCTGACCCTGAAAGACCCGTGCCACCGCATCCACAGCATCGGTCTGGTACTGCTGAATCTTAAAACTAAACTTCATCTTTGTGGTTTACCTCCTGCTCCAGCATCAGGAACCGGTCAAAATCGCTCTCATACAGGCGATCCTGAATGACATGATACTTTTCGTATTCGGTTTCTGCATGGAGTTTGGCCTGTTCTGCGCTGATTTTACCGGGACCTGTCAGCAGCTCGTTGCCGTTGAACTCCAGAAAACCATCCAGCCGCTTTGCCCAGTCCTCCATGCTCATGGGGATCTTGCGCTCGGCCTGCAGCTCGGCATAATCCAGATAGAGCGACACGATTCGCTCCAGATAGTTCATTTCCTCTTTGCTCAGGTAGTTTTTGGCTACTGTCACATCCGCTTTCAGGATTTTCCCATCCGGCGCATTTTCCCATGTGGTAAGCCCCATGTGCTCCTTGTTGGCATCGGCACGCTCCACAATCAGTTCTGCCGCCGTGTGGCGATGCACAGCATAGTGCATCTTATTCTGAACCGTCTGGAAGAACAGGCGGGTCGTCTTGGCGTCCTTGTCGTAATCAAACGCTGTTGCGTATAAATCCGTCACTTTCTGATAGAACTTGCGCTCCGACAGGCGAATTTCCCGAATCTGCTGCAACTGCCGCTCGAAATATTCATCCGTAAACATGTGACCTTTTTTCAGGCGGTCAACATCCATTGTCCAGCCCTGAATCGTATGGTCTTTCACGATCTGACCCGCCCATTTGCGGAACTGCACAGCACGCTGATTATTCACCTTAAAGCCGACTGCAATAATCATTTGAAGATTGTAATGATCCTGCTTGCGGCTGATCTGCCGGTCACCTTCGGTTTGAACTGTCAAGTATTTCTTGACAGTTGCCTCCGGAGCGAGTTCCCCATCCGCATAAATGCGCTTGATGTGCTGTGAGATCGTCTGTTTGGACACATCATATAAGGTTGCCATCATCTTCTGCGTCAGCCAGATGTTTTCATCCTCATAGCGCATTTCATAGCTTGCATCGCTCTCACCCGTAGAAGCCACAAAGGTCAAATATTCTGCCGCTGAACTGCGAATAGCAAGTTCTTTTTTCTTCTTCTCGTCCATATCACTGTGCTTTCCTTTTAATATTATGCGCTCGATTATCCGTTCTCATTTAATGAATTTTCACGCAACACGCTTGTCACCAATCGCAAGACTGCGATGCATCTATGAAACAAGTAATCATAATGCTCTATACAACAGATGTCTTTCTTATTAGTTTCATGGTGTCGAATTCTGAAGTCATTTCCGAGTTTTGTAAGCGAAGTAAATTCTTCTTCCACCATTTCTCTATACTCAGCATTATTTTTGCTCACGATATCAATCAGCTTTGTAATTGAGCCTTTTTTATCATATTGCTTATAAAATGTCTTAATGCGTTCAAATGCATCCCAAATTTTTTCCGTTGCCGTGTCTATCCTCGCTTCTTTATAGTACTGAAACGCCTGTTCAACGAGTTTATTAAACTCATGATCATCTATTTGAAAATCCACCAAATCGTATGATAGCGAAGCTTGTTCTGACAGAGCGACTTCTAGTAAATCAACAACTATTTGCGCATTTCTTCGTATAGTACCATTAAAGTGTTGCACTTCTTCTACACAATCGTGTATCGCCGGCACATCCTTACCAAACAATTTTTCCGCACGACTTATATCGTCAAATAACTTGGTCTCAGTGTAATCGTTTTCCAAATCATATTGTAACTCTGCAATAGTTTTCATCACATACCGCTTATTCATTACAACCCCTTCTTAAAAGCCTAACTCTATTACATTTTTGATCCAAGTTTCAATTAGGACATACCTTCTTCGTATGTATCCCACAAAAAAGTAACAAAGGTAATGCTACATCCAACTGCCAACTTTGCATGACGTGTTTCTAATCCCGCAAACGAAGCACTTTTTCCATGACCACTACCATACGGATTACGTATTTCTGCAAGCTTTGTGGAAATCCCTCTTAAATTCCCAAGAACAGCCTTAATGTTTTCTGATACAGGATCGTTTTTCGAAATTGATTCAGGTGTAAGATTCAGAAGGTTCAGGGTTTCACCTGTCAGCTTGCCCATATTCCAGTTCTTATCCCATGCTACGCCTTTATTATCCAGAATCGTTTTACAACAACTTTCAATTAGTTCTTTGGCTTTGCCGATTGCATCTGTCGGATTTTCACTTTGCATTTTTAACATTAACTCAATCTGCTTAGAAAGATATTGGCTTGAGAACTTCTCCTGTAATTCCGTTGCATTTACAGCCAGTGGGGTTGTGTTGTTCAAAACGCGATTCATATATGCACGACATTTCTTGTATAAACGGGCATATTCCGCATTATACTGGCAATAGCTATACTCATCATCGGTTAAGTTCTCAGTATACTCTTGTTCGTAGTTTTCTTCATAATAGCTCAGCAAATCATTCAATAATTTTTCAATGTCACTTGTCGAAGCACTATTCACATATGCAGCCAGAGATTTTCCCTTTGACATATGATATTCGTTACATAATGCAATACCAATACTTTCCATCGTGAATACATCAAAGTCATTCGTAGTGAAATCGAGAACATAGCCACCACGATTGAATAGTTTTAAGAATGTTCCTATCTCAATATTTGTTAGTTTATCCATATCACAGTACCTTCCTTACCGTTTCCGGGCTATACGTTTCAAAAATCTGGTCAAAGTTTGTCGCAACACTGTCGTTTGCCATGGAGCTGTCACGGAAAACAGCATAGTACGGCTTCATCTTAGCAATGGCCTTGACAGTCTCCTCCGTCACATCATGGTCAAAGCAGGCCAGCAAAAAGCCCTCTGCCACGTTGAACACCTTTTTGCCCGCAATCTCTTTCACCTCAATGGGACTGGACAACAGCACACCCAGATCCAGCATCACCTGGAACAGCAAATCTTCCGGGGTACGGTCGGGTTTGACGTTATCTACCAGAGAGAACATATCCTGCTGCTGGGTCTCCTCCGGCGTGTAGTAAACCGGCTTCATGTTGCTTTCATCCAGGCGCAGACAGCGGAAACCAATATCCAAATCAGCCGGGGCAGTCAACCCGGCATCTTCCTTGATTTTTCGGCCAGCCCGACGGATGCGCTCCTTGCCGATTTCGCAGATGTTCTTATAGCCAGCCTTGTACGCTTCGCTCTTCTCGTCCGTCTTTTCCGGCAACTGCACCATAATAAATTTACGGTGTCCCCCGTCCTCGGCGTTCAGTTTCATTACAGCATGGGCAGTAGTAGCGGAACCAGAGAAAAAATCAAGAACCACATCCGACATAGATGTAGCATAGCTAGTAATTGTCTTCAAGAGTTCTACTGGCTTGGAATAGTCAAATACAGCAGCATCAAAAACCTGAGTTATATTTTTCTTTGAATTATCGTTAGAATACTCATTTTCAATAAACTCTAGTGTGGAAATCGCCTTTGTTCTCTCCATATATTCGAGTTGAAAGCCATTTCCTTTTTTGACAATTTTGCAATTCTGGTACGTCTTTGTATAAATTCTAGAATGGCTCTCATAATCTTTGATTACGATAAAACCATTTTTTAGCCCAAACTCAAATAATTCTTTACTCCATCTCCATGCCCAATCTGCACGTGCATGATTTCCCTTTTGGCGTTCAAGATACTTTTCATACGATTGACCAGGGTAAAAAGTTTTTCCTTTAACCGTAATCGGATAATCTAAACTAGCACTATATTGTAGACTATCATAATCCAATGTTTGGTTAAGTTTATATTTTCCACGGGTATCTATAAATTCATCACTAAACTTAAATCCATCATCCGTGTGTGAAGGCAAATAAAGCTTTACTGCGCTACTTTTTGCGTATGATAAAAGATAGTCATGATTTCTTGCTATTGCTTCAGTCGTTTTCCCTGCCTTTTTGGTAACGCGCGGAAAGCAGGCAAGATAATTTTCTTTTCCAAAAACTTCACTACAGACTTTTAATGAATTTTCAATTTCATTATCGTCAATACTAATAAAAATGACACCATCTTCTGCCAGCAAATCTTTTGCCAATTTCAACCGCGGATAAATCATATTGAGCCAATCCGTATGAAAGCGGCCATTGCTTTCGGTGTTGGTCACCATGCGGTTGCCTTCTTCATCATACTGACCGCTATTATCCATATAGTCCGCCGCACTCTGGGCAAAATCGTCCTCATAGACAAAATCATTGCCGGTGTTGTACGGCGGATCAATGTAGATCATCTTGACCTTGCCCAGATATGTTTCCTGCAAGAGCTTCAGCACTTCCAGATTATCGCCCTCGATATAAAGGTTCTCACTGTCAAAGCCGCCGGGTGTGCCATCTTTGCCAAAGCTGTCTGCCACAACCGGGCGCAGCGTTGCCGTAATGGGCGCATTGGCCGCCAACATCGCCTTTTTCTTGTCCGGCCATGTAAACTGGTAGCGCTCTTCCCGACCCTCCACAATGGAATCGGAAAGCTCCTGCCGCAGAACGTCAAAATCAATGGCGTGTTCTACTTTGCCGTCACGTTTTACCTCGGTAATGGCGTTGGGAAACAGCTTGCCGATTAAATCTATGTTGCGCTGTACACCGTCAAGGCTGTGCATTTTAAGGTTGTCCATAACTATAAACTCCTTATTTAGGATAACGATTTCGGATTTCAATTGCTTCTTCTATCAGTTTTTCAATATTATCTTTAATATCTTGATAAACAACCTTACTCGTTACATATGGCGGATCATATGCTTTACATACTGCGCTCATCAGAACGTCATTATCATCAAGTGGAGTACTTCTGTGAGATATATAATTTATTTGTCTATCAATGTAAAAATCATCAAAAGGATTGTGTCCTTTTGATGCCTGCCGTCCCCAATAATCTTCCAGTCCGTGAATGTAAATTCCAACGACTCCTTTTCCAAGTCTCCACGCTTGCTCAATTTCATATTGAACCCACCTGCGTGAAGCTGTATCAGTTCCAATGAGAACAACTATGCAAGAACGCATTCTCATCTCACTGTCAATCCATGCTTTAATCGCCGTATCGCTCTTCAAGCGAACTTTTTCCCAACCATTATCAAAAAATATTTCCTGCCCATCTACAGCCCCTATGTTTCTGACCTGTCCAACACGCCAAATATCTTTGTCAAAATGAAAACTAAAAAAGACTTGTCTCTTTGCCATCTTAAATCACTCCTGCAAATTTCAACGACACAATTATGACTCCAATAATAATAATTGGAACATAAAACATCCAGATGCTTGGGGATTGTAAACATTTAAGCCACGTTGCGTTTGCATCATAAAGTTCCGTATTTGAACATCTTGAATCTAAAGAAAAATCTGGAACGATTTTTTCATTCCGTATCTTTTCGTACAGAATCCGATACTGCTTTTCTAATTTGAGATAGTATGTATCCATCACCAGAAAGCAGATTACTGGAAGGAACGCAATCAATAATATCCATGCGCTCACCTCTGTAAAGGAAATCGCTGCTATCCCTGTCACAATAGTTGCTGCAAATCCTTTGTAAATTGCTGCTGATGTTGACATACGATCAATGACGCCCTGTATCATCTGAAGATGTACGACCTTGTCTTCATGCCTTGTTTTTTCATTTACTTCCAGCTCAGTTTCAGTATCCATTATTTCGTTCCTCAATGATTATTCAGCCAGTCTCTAAGAGGATTTATTGTACGATTTCCTTTTTCGTCTTCAGTCACAACATAATAGCCCCTTTGTACTGGGGTTCTATCTCTATAAAATTCCGTTCCATCATAATAAGCGATATATGGATATATCTGCATATACTCATTTCCTTTATAGGAAGCATCATCATACCCTTTTCGTTTTAACGGTAATATGGCGATATCTTTACTATTAAACTTCTGCGCATCTCCATATCCAAGTTCCCAATTACACCACTTCGATTCAACTGCCAAATCCGTTGCAAGAAGGATGAATTTGTCGCACTGACGAATACGCTCTTTAATTTTTGATGCCGTCACACCAGAAGTCACACTCGGCATAGAAGAATCTTTGCTGTCAATGTAAGCCTTGACATTATAGTTTTTCTCCAAGAAACCAATAAGACCGCTTAAATCCTCAAGGTCTTCATGTTTATGAGAAATAAAAACTGTCGTCATTCCATAAGATTGATAAATACTGGAAACCTCTCTGGATGCCGAATCCAGTCTTATCCCATCTTTATAATTCGAGAATTGACCACTTTCTAAAATTCGCTTCATTTTTATTTTCCTCTTTCCCGTATGTCTTTCATAGCACTCAGTTTTTGTACCAATTCAAACTTCTTCTTCGGTTGCTTTTCCTTCCGGATTTTAGCTTCCAATGTAGCAGTCTGCTTTTCAATTTGTTCCCGTTGCTTTTGCTGTTCAACGCTTTCTTTCAGAGTAGTACCATTTTTGTCAGCCAGAACCTCGCCTGCAATCTGACGGACAAAATTCTCATACACGGCATCCAGCGAAAGCCCATCCAGATGCACCGGCAGGTCGTCTTCGTCCAGCCAATCCGTAGAATAATAGCGGTCAACCTTAAAGGCCGTCTTGCCTGTCGCAGCCTCCTTGTAGCCGATGACAGCACGATACTTGCCCTCGTATTCCAGCAAAAAGAGGATGTGATACGGAATTTCCCGGTCGATCTGGCGCAGCACACTTTCGTCCAGCTCCGGGGCAGACAGCCGCATCTCAAACACCTCGATCTCCGTCACCTGCTCCCCAGCCGCCAGATTCAGGGTGGTGGCAGCAATCTTATTGCGCCAGTAGATGATTTTGATCTGCTCGACAAAGGCCTTCTTCATAGCCGGAGTGACAGCGATGTTCTCATAGAACTTCTGCTTCGGGATGCGTTTATTGAACTCGGTAGATACAGGTAAGCCCAGCACGTTTTTCACCCCTGTGCGTTCATTTTACAACAAGAAAGCAAATCAATTCAAAATCATCCAGTCCGGACACCTGACTGAGCAATGCCGTTGTTCCGCCCGCAGAGAACAGGCTGTCGATGTCGCTTTCTTCTTTGACATCAATGATTGAGTCAATGGCTTCACTCAGCAATTCGGACATTTCTGCCATGTCCTTTCCATCGTCTGTTTCCCTATTGAAGCGTTCATACACCTCTTTGATTGGCTCAGTCTTTCCACGGCACAGCAGCCGGATATCATCCAACATCTTTTTCGGATTCAGATAGTCGCAGATGATCTGTCCGTCCACTCCGATATAAACCATGTAGAACGGATGGATCCGGTTGCGGTTATCCGCATTGACGCTATTATTGATGTTTTTCAGCACGAAGATCACGCCCTCCGGCAGTTCATCCGTAGCTGGAACCACCGCATGAAGTCCACGGGGCTTCTTGTCCAGATCGCCGTTGTGCTTGATGTAATCCAGCAGGTCGAGCCGGAACTCGTTCAGTCCCAGATCCATGATGGAGATGCCGTCCGACATATCCTCGATGTCAACGACCTCTTCCTGCAAGCGTTTCAGCTGTGCCTTGCGGTACTCCAAATCACCCTTTTCTTCGGGGTTGATAAGGTCATCATCTCCGGTAGAGGTCATAACTGTGATTTTCATGCGGGTCTCCACACGGGATTTCAGGTTGATGTAATCGTCCAGCGTCAGATCAGGCCAGAAGTTCACAAGCTGGATGTACTGGTTTCTGCTGCCGATACGGTCGATTCGTCCAAAACGCTGGATAATGCGTACCGGGTTCCAGTGAATGTCATAGTTGATCAGATAATCGCAGTCCTGCAAGTTCTGACCTTCAGAAATGCAGTCTGTCGCAATCAGCACATCAATTTCCGTGGCACTACCGGGCATCAGAACATCCCGGTCTTTGGAAATGGGAGAGAAGCAGGTCAGCACGTTGTTGAGTGTTGCCTTGAAGCCTTTGATCGTGGTACGTCCGTCAATCGAGCCAGTAATTACAGCGGTATTCAGCCCATATTTCTGCTTTACAAACGCACTCACATTGTCAAAGAGGTACTCTGCCGTATCCGAAAATGCAGAGAAAATCAGCACTTTTCTGTTGTCGGCATTGATCGGGTGCTCAATTTTTTCAGACAGCAGCTTGAACAGTTCTTGCAGCTTTGTGTCATGCTGCGGCGTGATATCTGCCACCATAAAGGTCAACAGCTCCAGAATTTCTGCATCTTTCCGAAGCTCCGTACGCCAGCTCTTCCAGTCCATATCCGCAAGGTCGATTTTGACTTTTTTGCCGACGGTGAAAAAGTCAGTGTTTTCATCGTCCATGTCAAAATCGTCTCCGGCCATGTCGTATATATCCAGATCAGCGTGGCCGGAGCGTTCAAACTGGTCAATGGACTGAATCGTACCATCAATCAGTTTCTTGATGCGCATCAGGGTCAGCTGGAACGAATGTACAGAGCTTTCCAGCCGTTTCAGCAGATTGATACTCATCAACCGACAAATACCCTGCTCACGGCCTCTCTGGGTCAGATTTTCTCCCTTATTGTGCGTCAGCTCCTGATATTTCTGGATCTTACTTGCGAAGATGTAGTTGGAGGGCATATAGACGCACAAGCTCAGCTGAATCAGCTGCTCATAAATTTCGTTGTAGTTGATGGCATTATTCAGGTCTGTCAGACATGGCCGAACGGAAATCGGCTTCAACCGCTCTGGGAACTTTCCGATAGCGTTGGTGTTGTAGTACTTCTCGATATGCTTCCGAGAACGTGCGATGGTAACACTGTCCAGCAGCTCGAAGAAGTCGAAATCCAATGTCCGCAGCAGCGCATCCGTGGTTCTCTCTTCTGGTTTCAGTTTGCTCCATGCGTTAAAGGCTTTTTGCGCCTGCTTAAAGATGTCTTCAATGCTCTTTGAGGTGTTCAGCCTTTCATCCAGATATTCGGAGTTTCCCTCATAGGCAAGGGCCAGCTGATTTTTCAAATCCACAAAGCGGTTGTTGACCGGCGTTGCCGAAAGCATCAGCACCTTGGTCTTAACTCCGGCACGGATCACCTTGTCCATCAGCCGCTGGTAACGGTTGTCCTGCGTCTTGCTGTGCGTACCGATGCCGTTGCGGAAGTTGTGCGATTCATCAATGACTACCAGATCGTAGTTGCCCCAGTTCAGGCGATCCAGATCGAGGCCATTCGATTTTCCGCTGCTTCTGGACAGGTCTGTGTGGAACAGGACGTCATAGTTCAGCCGATCCGATGCAATTGGGTTGTTCACATAGTTGTCCTTGTAGGTATTCCAGTTCTCTGCCAGCTTTTTGGGGCACAGCACAAGAACCGACTTGTTTCGATTCTCATAATACTTTACGACAGCCAGTGCGGTAAATGTCTTGCCAAGACCAACACTGTCCGCAAGGATGCAGCCGTTGTACTTTTCCAGCTTATTGATGATGGCAAGCACCGCATCCTTCTGGAAGTCGTACAGCAGGCTCCAGATTTTGCTCTGCTTAAAGCCGGTTGACTCATTCGGCAGTTCGTCTTCTGAGATGTCGTCCAAAAACTCGCTGAACACATGATACAGCGTCATAAAGTAGATGAACTCCGGGGAATTTTCTGCATAAGCCGTGCTGATATTCTCCAGTACTACATCTGTGACATCCTGCATTTTGTCCCGGTCGTTCCACAGGGTATCGAACAACTTCATGTACTGCTGTGCGAACGGAGCCTCCATGCAGTTGACCATGTTGTAGCTGTTATTTCCGCGCTCACAGCCAATATCAACTGTCGTAAATCCACCAATCGGCATATAGGCGGTCTGTGCTGCGCCGGAATCCACAGTCATAAAGCCAGCCATATTTTCACCGGTGGTGTTCGATTTGAACGTAGCCTTTCTTCTGATCCAGTCTGCGCATTCCTTTGCGATGGCTCTCTGGGTCATCTCATTGCGCAGTTTGATTTCAAACTCTGTACCGTAAAGGCTCGTTTCACGAGAAATGCGGGGAATGTAGAACTCCCGCTTCTGCTTTTCAGCCTTTTCTTTCACAAACGTGGGGGATGTAAAGATAAATTCAAACTCGTCTATGGTTTCCAGCTGCTTCTTTAGCTCTTTGTAGGCATACATCGAAAAGCAGGCTGCCGCAATAGACACCCTGCTGCCTTTTTTGATCTCGACCCGTAAATCATCTCGAACGGTATTGGTGATGTTATCCAGAATTTTCATATCATCCACCGGCTTTATGCTTATCCGTATTTTTTATATCCTTGACTATGAAAGCGCTCTTACAAAACTCTATTTCTATTATACCACCCACTTTTTCCCCTGTAAACGAAAAAGCTGACGGTGTGTAGCGTGCAGCATCCATCAGCTTTTCGTGACACAAAAATCGGCACCCGCTTTTCCAGCGAGTGCCGATTTTGTTACCCTATAGTGCGCTTTGATTTTTGGCGTAAGTGGCGTAAGTTTGGCGTAAATCCGCTTTTGCGCGCTCCAAAAATCAAGGATTCATGCGGTTTTTTGGCAGTTATTAGTACATGCCGCCCATACCGCCCATGTCACCGCCAGCGGCAGCAGGAGCAGCCGGAGGTTCGGGTAGGTCGGCCACGAGGCTCTCGGTGGTCAGAACCATCTCAGCGACGGATGCTGCGTTCTCCAGAGCGGAGCGGGTGACCTTGGTCGGGTCAACGATGCCGGCGGCGATCATATCCTCGACGTAGAC
>OLGJ01000906.1_pt1 | contig 15289 bp, 10 predicted proteins | sample 1605431 | NCBI WGS metagenome assembly OLGJ01 (sample SAMEA3888920, study PRJEB22519) | human gut metagenome | biome: human gut; feature: human-associated habitat; material: faeces | place: Denmark | collected 2009
GGTATCGAGAATATCGACAAGGTAGTGAATGTAGACCAGAGTCCGATTGGCAGAACGCCTCGCAGCAATCCAGCTACCTACACAGGCGTGTTCAGCGATATCCGCTCGCTCTTCGTAGGACTTCCCGAGGCAAAGATCCGCGGTTACAAGCCGGGCAGATTCTCCTTCAATGTGAAAGGTGGAAGATGCGAGGAATGTAAGGGTAACGGATATAAGACCATCGAGATGAACTTCCTGCCAGATGTCTACGTACCTTGTGAGGTATGCCACGGCAAACGCTACAACCGCGAGACGCTGGAGGTAAGATACAAGGGAAAGAGCATCGCCGATGTTCTCGACATGACCATCAACCAAGCGGTAGATTTCTTCGAGAATGTTCCTCAGATACTGCAGAAGATCAAGGCATTACAGAATGTAGGTCTCGGATACATCAGGTTAGGACAGAGTTCCACTACCCTCTCTGGCGGTGAAAGTCAGCGCGTAAAACTGGCTACCGAACTCTCGAAGCGTGATACGGGCAAGACGCTCTATATTCTCGATGAACCGACAACCGGTCTGCATTTCGAAGACATCCGCATCCTGATGGATGTACTCCAGAAACTGGTAGACCGTGGCAATACGGTCATTATCATCGAGCACAATCTCGATGTCATCAAACTCGCCGACTGGCTCATTGATATGGGTCCGGAAGGTGGACGAGGCGGCGGTCAGCTCCTCTTTGCTGGAACACCAGAAGAAATGGTAAAGCAGCAGAAGGGATATACCTACAAGTTCCTAGCCCCTTTACTGAAGAAATCAGGGAAACCTGAATAAATCAGTATAGGAACGAAGGCTGTGGCAGAAGAAAAAATTCCCCAACCGACTTTCTTAAGCGGGTTGGAGAATTTTTATTTCAATATAAAATATGACGACTGCTACCCATTCATTTTCACAAACATCAAAGGCCCAATCCTTGTAAAGGAGGAAGATATGGATACTTATATCAGAAACCACGAAGATGACTTCATCGGCCAAGCCGAGGAATCCCTGCCAATCAAATCCTGCAGAAGATTATTTGAATTATTCGACATAGATACCGACTGGCTGGATAGGTAGTGTACCGCCAAAGTACATGATAACAGGAGTACTTTGGCGGTACGGAATTTAAGGTTTACTCTTTGATTTAGTATCTATTTCAGTGTTCTCATTATCGGTAGTTATCAATTGAGGAAAGCAACTAAACTATCTCGCATATTTCCAGGAAATCTATAATCTCCTGCACCGTACGAGGTATTAAACAATAATCTATAACTTGCTTCTGGCGTATAGACAATGACATTCCACTATTTTTGATAGTTACTTTCTCACATTGTTGAACTTTCTATGGTTCAGCAACACAATATGAGAAATAATCGTTTGTCTTCAATTCATAACGATGAGTCACCTCATGTACGAAGTTGCTAACTAGATGCATCCAGTCCTTATAGTCCATATTGGGATATTGTTCACCAAATCGCAGAAAACATTCTTGCATAAGGTCCAAGATACGAGTCTTTTGCAGAAGAGTCATATTATCCAAGAGCAACTTCTTGATAGCAGGGACATCATCCACAGAAGCTATTTTACCAATATGAATAATTGTTGTCGGCAACTCCTCTTTAGCAGTACTTTCCATATACTTCTTCAGTTCACCGGGAAGATAAGCTTCATGCCAACCTAGCTTTTGATGCAACATAGCATGACAATTCGGACATACGGGTATCAAGTCACGAAGAACATCCAGTTTGTACTCTTTGCCTATGCTGGATATAGGAACTATATGATGCACATGGATAAAGCCCCTTCCGATGCTTCCGTATGCCTTTTCAAAGTCAAAGCCACAAATGCTACATTTGGCACCCTTTGCTTGAATGCACTCTTTTCGAGCCTCCAAGTTGCGCTCATACTTATTGGTTCGTACATTCATCAGAGCACCTTCGTATAACATTGAATCTTCTACAGGATAATCAACACCATAATCATTCGCATCATCTATCTTATCATTATTCAATAGAAAATCAAGCAATCTGCCTGTAATAGGCACTACGCTTTGATGGCTTTCCGACAATCCATGATTCAACAGGAGAGCCAAGGGGAAACAATCTGCCGCATATTCTTCCAATAGCTGAAACCTCACATACTTAGAGTTGCCCAATCCTTCGTAATAAATGCACTTATCCACCCAGTATTTTTCTTTTTGGATAGACTTTTCTTCAGGAATATTGATAATAATCACTTCCATCTTATAACGTATGAAGTTCTCAGGTTTTGGCTTGAATACAAACACGATGTCACCGACTGAAAACGGATAACTCTGTCTCCAGTCGGCAACACCATGATTTTCTTTGATAGAATCGCCGATGCGATATGTGTAGTCATTTGAAGGAACAAACCAATACTTCATACACCTTATTATAAATATACAACATCATTCCTTTTAAATATATATAGCATTACTCCATGGTCAAAACCTTGGTGGCCTCTTCTCCGAATTGCGACACAACCCTCACAGCTATCTTCTTTCCTTTCTCATACGAGATAGGCTCACTCTTAAAGCCATAAAGGTTGTCCCACAACTCATCGTTGAATTCCAACTTCAGTGTATGCTCCGCTCTCTTCCTTGTCAATTGCTTAGCCACAGAATCAAGCCCCTTACGCCAATTACTAAATTCTTTCTTATCTCCACCACAGAAGTGGATGCTTCGAACCTTGAACAGAGACTCTGTGTAATTGTCATCCATCTCCCAATAAGCGATGTCATTTACATTGCGAGCCTTCACTTCATCCTTGATAGGGTCATACATATCCATACCATTGATTTCAACATGGTAATGCTCAGCATCATCCTTGACCAGGCTAACATCTGGTTCACCGATAATGATGAAAGAGCCTGCCTTCTTATCTTTCTTCAAGAGTCCTTCTTGCAAAAGATCATCGCTCATACGAACTTTACTGACTTGGAATGTACCAAAGTTGTAGTCTTTGTTTTCACCTGACTCAATGTTATCCTCGAAAGAGAATCCGAGGATGGCCAACCAACTGGACTCATCCAAGTGATGGCGGAAAGCCTTGACTGCTTCATTGACAGCCTTTTTACTAACCGTACCGAACTTTGGACCTATCATGAAATAGACACAGTTATCCTTGCCATCGTCCGTTTTGAAATAGCCTTTGGCATTCAAGTAAGGTTCATCCAAATGCTCCATACTATACATAATAGCCTGCTGTTCCTTGGCACCATTTCTGATACCATTCGACTTCAGATTGGCAAAGATTCGTTCAGTAAATAGAGCATATTCATCAAAGTCCTCACTCTTGTCATTCAACGTTTCTGGAGAAGACACATCAAGGCTCTGCAAGGTCTCGACGGTGAAAGGTCCACTCACACGGATTCGCTTCTTATCCTCCTCAGGCTGGTCGTAAAGGATTTCCTCATCAAAAGGCAAATTGTTTGCCAAAGCCTTAAGAGTTATGTGAGGGACTTTCTTATATTTAAACCCTTGCTTTATATTAGGATTTTCACTTTCATCAAATGTAACATAGTATGGAAAGAGGGCTGTTAAAAGTCTTTTCTTAGCTATATTCAAAGCGATTCTACTCGTATCTATAGTAATCCATCTACGTCCCCATGATTCTGCTACAAAAGCTGTTGTACCACTTCCACATGTTGGGTCTAGCACTAAGTCTCCTGGGTCAGAAGCCATCAACAAACATCTTTGAATAGGCTTTACCGAAGTTTGACAAACATATTGGATATCAGTTGCTCCATGAGTATCATCCCATAGATTATTGATTTCTTGGAAAGGAAAATCATCGTGGAATAAGACATAGCATGGAAGAGCACCAGGAGCAATAATTCGATTCATTCCAACCAACCTTTTCATGCCTGCTTCATTTGTACGCCAACTTTTCTTACCACATTTATAAATTTTACCATTTAATTCTATATCATACATACAAGTAGGTGTATATCCAGAAGAAGACAAAGTACTAGTAAAAAACACCTTAGCACCTTTAGGCAATATCTTTGGATCATCCTTTTCCTCTTTTGTCATCTTTCTTCTTTCTCCATCTGGCATTTCCACCCATGTGTAACCAGTTCCTTGTCCAATAGGCTTTGGCTCGTATAATTGACGATACTTAATTTTTTCAATATCTTTAGCATACCAAATTATATAATCAGAAATTCCAGCCAACCCCTTAGAACCTAAAGGTAGAGTTTTTTTGAAAGTAATTAAGGCAAAAAAAATCTCACTACCAAAGACCTCATCCATAATAGCTCTAACTAAATGCAAATTTTGGTCTGAAATCTGCAAAAAGCATGATCCCGTTTCATTAAGAAGTTCTCTTGCTACAACCATTCTGTCTCTTATATAAGATAAGAAACTATGAATGCCCAACTCCCACGTATCACGAAAAGCCTTTATCATTTCAGGCTCACTCGTAATATTAGAGTCATTATCCTTTACATCACGACTATTCAATTTCATCTGCCAATTACTACCATATTTGATTCCATACGGCGGATCCATATAGACACACTGCACCTGTCCAGCCATTCCCTCTCTATTCAATAGCGAGTTCATAACCAGCAAACTATCACCCTGTATCAAGCGATTCTTCCAATTGTCATTATGGGTATAATATCCAGCAAGTCGCTCCAACTCATCTTCATCCTCAAAGTCGTTGTCTCCAAAGAGGTCAAGTTGAAGTTTGGCAGACTCATCTTTCTGCTCATGCAAATCATAGAGATTGTCTATGATAGCCTCTGAGCGCACATCCTCATGTTTATAAAGACTTCGAATGTCTATTTTGAGCCGAGGATCTTCGGTATCCTCATCATCGTTCTTATATTTATTGAGCCAATAAAGTTCCGGATCACGACCTCTTTGGAAGTTGTGACGAAACATATTATACTCCGATTCCTTAGGCTGATTAGCAACTACTCCCTCTTCCTCTCCTTGATGAGTACTGTCAGGAATAGAAGCACGCTTGTCCTCATAATGGATGCTATCCACTACTTTCTGCTTTGCCTTGATATTATTGTCTTTATTCATAATTTCTCCATTTTCTGATTGATTGCCTCGTTCAATTCATCCACATTGTTGATTTCCAGCAATTCCCATTTGCCAAAAATATCCAAGTTATTGGCAGCAGGAAGCCAACAAGACTTGAGCGCAAAGCTCTTTTCTGCCTTATAGCCCTTATGGTCGTTGTCAAAGTTCGATAATTCAATGATGAGATGATACTCACTTCCACTTTTTCCTTTCACCTTAGCGATAAAGTCTGGCTGATAAGTAAAACTATCATCACTCACCGTATAAGGTATTCTGAAATCCAAATAAGTGTTCTTTACATAACTAAGCACATGTTTATTAGCCTCCAGTACTTTCACGGCCTGCTCCATGCCCGAACCTTGCTCCGCAATAACATAGTTCACATGACTCTTGGTCGTTTCTATCACACTTCTGTTGGTTGGTCGGAACACATGGCTCGTGCTACCCTCTGGATTATAATAATTCAGAATAGCTGTAACTTTTTCCTTGTCGGCATTTGCCTGATGAATACCTTTTTGAATATTGCCTATTACTGCTTTATAATTCCACAGTATCACCAAACGTTTCTGCTCAGGCTTTCCATCGCCACCTATAATCTCCAACTGGTCTCTATACCAAGCTTCCACTATTCTTCGTACATCAGGGAACTTTTGAAATTGAGGACCATCTTTAGGCCTAGTATAGAGTTCACGGATAACAAGTCTAGAAAGATAATAAATCACCTCTTGATCTCTTAGTTCCAAACAATCTACCTGCATGATTTTCTTATCACTATTAACGACTGTCTGCAGTACAGTCTCTGTAGGTATCTTATTGAAATCAAGCTGGAACTTTGGAATATCCGTAAAGTCTGCCTCCAACTTACCTTCTACATTTTCTGAGCGATAGCCTGTAATAACAGGGAAACGAATCTCCAACTCCGCACGTTCTTTGAGAGCTCGCAGCACATGTTTTGGCTTAACAGGTGGAGTCACTACCGTCGCTCCACCCTTAAACGTATTGAATGGCACACCAATGATACGAGCATATTCTGGCGGGAACTTATAGGTTATATTCTCCGGCTTATATCTGCTGAGTTTCTTCCTATCTATCTCCTTGCCGGCCAAATCGTAAGGTATCATATCATAACTTTGTCTTCTCAAAGCTCTTCCCACCACTTGCTCACAAAGTAACTGACTGCCAAAGGCTCTGATTCCACAAACATGAGTCACGGTATTGGCATCCCATCCCTCGGTGAGCATAGAGACACTTACTACACACTTGATTTGTCCACCAAGTTTGCCCGACTTACCCACTGTATTGACTACCTCTCTCAATATATCAGCATCACAGATATTGTCGGCAGCTCCCGCTCCATGGGCTATAGCATATTCCTTTTTGAATTCATCTATTTCCTGCTTATAAGCTCGCTTAAAATCCTCGTCAATCGTAGTACTAGCATCGTCTAATGCAGCAGAATCAATCAAGAGAGAAGGAAACTTAGCTTTTGGCATACCCATGCTATCATAATTGGAGAACTCCTCGAACCGTCCTCTTCTAAATCTTGGATTTCCTCCTTCATCTTCACCATCCTTATAACCAGCTATATCCCTGAACACTTCTCGTGAAACCGTCGTATTATTGCATACTACAATCATAACAGGAGGTGCAGTGAAGAGCGTACCCTTCTCTTCATATTTTTCGCGCAATCCTTTTTCATATCTCTGGTAGTCATCGTAGAACTGCTCCAATGCAGTATTGAGCAAAGTTGGAAGATTAGGAGCCTGCACCGTCATATTCTTGACATCGACGTTATCCTCCTTATCTTTCTTACGCTGAGCCTTCATACCACGCTTCGGCAACTTGTCCTTGACAAACTGGTAAATGTTTCGGAGCTTAGGCTCATCCAAGTCTTTGGCATTATCATACGATGGAAGATAAGGAATCTTGACCAGTCCACTCTCAATGGCATCTACCAAACCAAAATCACTTACCACCCATGGAAAGAGAGAATACTCTGGATAACCAGAACCTTTGAGATAATAAGGAGTTGCAGAAAGGTCGTAAACCTGCTGAAGTTTGTAACCTCTTAGCTTCATTTGACGCAAGCCTTCATACCACACTCTAGCAGCATCATTATCGTTTTTTGCCTCATCCTTCTCATCAGCCGTCAACTTTTCTGTATCCGTCTTAGGCAAATAACAATGGTGAGCCTCATCATTGATAACCACAATGCGCTTACCTTTCACTCCTTTCTCTAAAATTCGAGCCAACAACACACCATAGTCTTCCTTATCATCCTGTGTTTGCATTTTTCCATCCTTATAGATTCTCTTACCATCTAAAGGAGAAGCATGCTTACCCGAAAATGTCCTGCGCAGGAATTGTTGATAATTGATAATGGTGATGCAAGAGTTCAATCCTCCCAACTCTTTCTCGAATTGCATAGGGATAAGACCTCTCTGATGATAATAATCAGACCTATCATAGTTATTACTACGCTGACTGTTGTCAAGATGCAGCACACCCAACCTATCTCGAATTGTAATACCAGGAGCACAAACCAAGAAATGGTCGGCATATCGAGTATCCATCGGGTTAGCTTTCTTATTGAGGTAATGATACAGAATAAGCATCGCCATTACAACAGTCTTTCCTGTACCAGTAGCCATCTTGAAAGCTGTTCTTGGTAATATATCATCGTCATCATTTGACACAGTGTGCCTTCTATCCTGCAATTCACGAAGATAGAAATTTCCTATATTGGCATCCTTATCAGCTATTTCATTGAGCCACACTGCTGTTTCCACAGCCTCTTGCTGACAGAAGAAAAGGCGTTGCTGGGGTAAACGTTGCGAATTGCTAAACCAAAAGTCAAGAAGTTCTTTCGTGATACGAGAAGCTTTCGGATAACCTGCGGTTCTCCACGTCTTCACTTCCTTTCGTATGCCATTGATAAAGTCGGAATTAGGATTGGTGGAGGAGAAGTCTTCTTGCGTAAAAAGAGCTTTCACTAATTTTGCTTTCTGCGGAACGATACTAATGTCATAGCCATAAGGTCTCCTGCCATTGATAATGGTAGAATAATCTACATTACCATCGACATCTGTATCATAATGGAATTTCGGCTCTAAGTATGGATTATTCAGAACCGGATTATCGCTACTATATTGTATTCTCTTAGGTTCTTCCATGTGAGAAATTGTTTTGTCGAATGTTATGGATACGGTTACACGTAGCTAAAGAACAAAACAATCTTAGGGTTCTGCCTTAGCTATAGTCATAGAGCGAACTACAATTATTTCGGAAAACGAGCAACAACCAAATGCCTGAGAATGGGATATAAAAGAAGCGTAGGCTTCACTTATCCACTCTTAGGCATTTGGTCAGGCCCGTCTTTTCCGATAAGTTCCGCCTACGCTATAGCGCAGGCGTTCACTGAACTTATTCATACGGAAAAGACATTCTATCGACGACCAAATTTCAAGAGTGCTCCGAATAATCAAGTAAACGCAAGTTTATTATTCTTAATATGTTATTTTCTTATATTTCTGTTTCTTATATTCTAATGTTTTAATGTTATACATATTGCAAGAGTATCGTCCCTAAGATAAACTAAGAGATAAATCCTGCATTTGGTTACAAAGGTACAAATAATAAATGAAATGACAAGAATATCGGCTGTTTTTTAACATAGATTTTAGTGTTATGCCGAAGAACAAATATGTAAACGTTTTCTCTCCTTTTCAAGCAAAATATCATATTAATCTAAAAAAACTTCCGTATTTTATCCGATTTACGAAATATTTTCCGTATTTTTGTAGGCAAAATACGAAATTAGACAAAATATTCAGAATATGATAAGAAATTTTTGGGTAAAGAATTACTTGTCGATTGGCGACAAACAGGAGCTGAACTTTGTTGCAAAGGGTTCTGCTTCCGAACTTGTGGCGGAGATGCCTGATGGTACATGCCTCTATAAATTAGGTGTGTTATATGGCTCGAATGCTTCTGGTAAATCCAACATGCTCTGGGCATTGGATGAGGTTTTCCATCTTTTGGCTTATCCAAAGGGAAACGCTAATATGAAGATTACAAGATGTATTCCTTTTGCATTGACAAAGAGTGAACCTACAGAAATGTTTGTTTCCTTTTATGCAGAGGGAGTTCGTTATGACTATCAAGTGCAGTTTGACGTCAACTTGATTCTCCATGAAGAGCTTAATTATTATCCTAAAGGCTCCAAGGCTCTTTTTTACGAACGTACCTACAAGGGAGATAATCTACAGGCTGAAATCAAGTTTGGTTCAAGTCTTCGCTTGCTACAAAAAACCCAAGACAGTATTCGTGAGAATACGCTCAATAATCATAGTGTCCTGTCGGTTTGCCTTAAAAACACCTTTAAGGAAGACATAGAGCCATTGGCAAAGCTTCATTCATACATCATGGTTCATTACCATAATGTGGATGGTGATACCGAAAGCAGAGGTGTCGTTGAGATTCTAAAGGCTGCGTATGAAGACAAAAACAAGCATCAGTTTTTCTGTCAGATGTTGAAAAAGGCAGATTTGAATATCACAGATTTTCGCCCTGTGTTGGAAGACCGTTCGCTATCTCAGGATTTCCGTGAGCATATTCAGCAAGAATCTATTCCGGCATCAGTCAAGAACGAGCTGTTGCGTCCAATGGTTGAATCGGTAGTCTTTGAAAATCATTCCAAGAATGGTACTTTTGATGTCTCTCTTAAATTACAATCCAAGGGAACACTTAAGTTCATCCGTATTTTGGATTCACTATACGATTTGATAAGTGGTAACCACATCTATTACCTGGATGAGTTGGGAGAAGATTTGCATTATGATTTGCTGTTCTATTATCTCAACATTTTCCTGTTTAATTCGGACCAGTCGCAACTGTTGATTACAAGCCAAGAGACCACCTTGCTGTCGCAAGACATGATTAATGACAATCGTGGCGTGGTATGGTTCGTAGAGAAAAACAAGGAGACTGCTTCGTCGGAGTATAGTCGTGGTGATTCTTATGGCTTGCACAAGAATCTCTCTCTTTACAATTCGTATCGAATTGGCAGATTAGGAGCAAAGCCTGAATTAGGTTCTATATTTGTAGATTTGGAGGGGTAAGTTATGGGCAAGCAAAGAAATACAATACTGATTTTGGGAGAAGGACCAACCGAGTTTTTCTATTTCAAGTCGCTATGTGATGAACTGAAAGGTTTAACTATCAAGCCCGACTATCCTAAGCACACCAGTCTCAAGGAGTTGGAACACAAGATTGAAGAAGGCGTTTCCCTTGGTTATAACCATATCTTCTGCGTGATAGACATGGATACCAAGGATAGAGAGCCAGAACGTTCGCAATATGCTCGTTTGAAAAAGAAGTATGCTTCAACAATTGATAAGCCCAAGAAAGGAATCTTTTGTAAGGTAAAGTTCTTTGAAACTCATCTTTGCACCGAGTTGTTCTTTCTTTATTATTTCCATTATACATCAAAGATGTATACAGAACAAGAGCCTTTGTTGAGAGATTTAAACCAATGTTGCGATTATCGTAAAAAGATAGACTTCTTTATTAAAAGCAGAGGTCTCCATTCTTACTTTGAGAAGAAAGGTGGTAGTTTGTCTGTTGCTATTGACAATTCCAATCGTTCGGTTTCGGAAAAAAGTGAAGGCAATAGAGATTATACGTTCTCAGAATTGGGACGCATGATAGAAGAACTCCGAAAGCTAAGGCAATGATGTTAGCCTAGCCAACGGTCACAGACCGAAGGGAATTGAAAATCGCTGGCCGAAGGGTAAAGCAAAGGTAAAAGACTAGGAGTTTCTGGACCTTCAGCCCGTACTTGAACCACATGCAAAAGTTCAGTAACAGAATATCATAACAAATATCCCCTAACCTACTATTTCTAGCAGGTTGGGGAAATTTTTCGTTATAACACAAAAAAGCACGGAATATTAAACTCCGTGCTCTTTTTTGCTTTTATATTTAATCTTGTCAAAACCTTCACCATACACACCGATAACGGCACTCTGACTGACAAAGGCATGGGGATCAATCTCGCTGATAAGACGGAAGATAGCAGGAGCCTGACGCTGCTTGGCTAACACGAAAAGCATCTTCACATCCTGACCGGAATAAAAACCACTGGCATTCACCACCGTTACTCCCCTATCAGCATCTACATTGATACGCTTGCCTATCTCCTCATACTTCTGTGAAATGATAAAGAACTGTACGCTTCGTCTTCTGCTGTTTACCACCTGGTCGATGCAGAATGCCTGAACGCAAAGAACTACATAACCATATAACACCTTCTCCCAATCGTGTACCACCAGATAGCTGGAACTGATGATGAAGATGTCGCATATCATAATCACTCTACCTAGAGAAATGTCGCGATACTTGTTGACGATGGCTGCGATGATATCCGTACCACCCGTACTTCCACCAACCGAGAAACCGAGTCCGATTCCGCAGCCACAGAAAACGGCACCCAGGAAAGCAGCCCATAAAGGTTGGTTTTCCAAAAGATGAAAATCACCTAAACGGCTGGAGAAGAAAGAGGTCAGGATGGTTACCACTATAACGGCATAAACAGTCTTGACACAGAACTTTACTCCCAAAATCTTGAACGCACATATTAATAAGGTGGCGTTGACGATAAAATACGGAATTTGCACAGGGCAACCGGTTGCCCAATAGATAATACTGGAGATACCAGGAAGTCCGCTTGCTGTTACATTGGTTGGCAAGAGGAACACGTTCCATCCAATAGCGTAGGATATCATACCTATCGCAATCAAAACATAGTCTTGTACAGACTTCCACAAGGGTCGAGGAGGAGTCATAATTAATTAATAATTTACAATTTATATTTTTTTTAAAAGCTTTTGCCCTTACAGGGCGTTTTTAAATGCAATTATATTTACCCAGGGTGTTGCCCTGGGCTAGGAGCTTCTGCCCTTTACCTTTCCCTTCGGCCGGTGACCGTTGGTTCAGGGCGTGCTGACTATACATTTCTGGGCGTGTGGGTTTTACCAGAATTTCTTCTGCTGCTCTGACCACTCAAATCCTTGGGTAGCCATTTGGGCTTCTAATGCCGCACGGTTCACATTGAAGTGATTACAAATCTCATCGAGTGTTTCAAACTCGTGGTCACGAAGCAGGAAGTTGATGGCGCTTACGAGCATCGGAACATCATTCATTGGTAACTTATCCATCCTTTTTATATTGATTAATTAATATTTATTATTGATTACTTGAGGCACCATGCCTCTTTCGGGGTGCAAAATTACTGCAAAATTCAGACAATACCAAAAAAAATCCCAGCAATCTTTTACCGATTGCTGGGATTTTTATAAATTATTGATGATTTACGCATTCACTGCAACTGAAATCCAGTCGAAGACGAATGAGCAAATACCGAATGCTACGATACCTACGGTGCAGATAGCAAGCGCCAACTTGGTTGAGCATGCGCTCTGGAAAGTAGGAAGCGGATTATCGCTGTGCTTGATGAACATAGCCTTCACGATGAGCAGGTAGTAGTACAAGCTGATAACAGTGTTTACCAACGCGATGAATACTACGCCGTATGCCCAGGCTCCCAATGTGGTGTGGATGTCGTGTGTACCAACTGCTGCCATGAACACGAAGAACTTCGAGAACATACCGGCGAATGGAGGAATACCACCCAATGAGAACAATGCCAAGGTCATCAGGAATGCCAGACGTGGATTGGTCTTGTACAAACCATTGTAACTGTCCATCTGAACTGTACCGTTGTTGTGCTCCTCAATAGATGAGATGATGGTGAAGACGCTCAGGTTGGCTACTACGTAAATCAATACATAGTAAGTCAAGGCGCTCACGCTCATCGCTGAGTTACCTACCACTGCCAACATGATGTAACCAGCCTGAGAGATAGAAGAGAATGCCATGAAACGCTTCAGGTCGCTCTGACGGATGGCAAACAGGTTGGCGATAGTGATAGAAAGTACAATCACGATGTAAAGCAACACGGTCCAGTACTCTACCATTGGCTGGAACACCTTCATGAGGATAGCGCAGAGAGTAAACGCTGCAGCACCCTTAGATACTACAGACAGATAACCTGTAACAGTAGTTGGTGCACCCTGGTATGAATCGGCTGTCCAGAAGTGGAAAGGAACCAAGGAAATCTTGAAACCGAGACCACTGAAGAAGAATACCATACCGGCGATGGTCAATGGTGATGCAGAGATAACCTTTGCTACATCATCGAAGTACAAAGTACCACAAGCAGCATAGAGCAGAGAGATACCGTAGATCATCACGCCACTTGAGAAAGTAGCGGTAAGGATGAACTTAGCTCCTGCCTCAGCAGAATTGTGACGGTACTTATCGAATGCTACCAAGCAAGCCATTGGCACAGATGCCATTTCGAGACCGAGGAAGAACAGGAGGAAGTGGTTGGCACTAACCATCATGTTCATACCGAGCAAGGTAGAGATAATCAGCATATAGAACTCACCCTCCTTGAAGGCTGTGTCCTTGCGGCTCAACCACTCCTTAGCCTGTACCATCACGATGAGGGTACCCAGCGCCAGGATAGTCTTCAAGACACCGGCAGCAGGACCTGTTGTGTACATGCCGCCAAATGCCTCTGTGGCTTCTGTTGGGAAGATATTGATGGCAATGTGAGCCACCATCAAGAGACATACCAGAGGATTGAACCACTTACGGTCTGCGCTCTTGGAACTGCAGAAGTCAGCAATGAAAGTGATCAACAGAACTACCATCAGGGTAGCTTCTGGAATCATATTTAAAAATTGACTGTAATTCATTTCTTCTGATATTTATTACATGATTACACTAAAGATAGGACCGACAGCGTCCATGATAATCTTCTCTGCCCAGAGTGGGAACATACCGAGACCTGCAACGCAGGCGATAAGACCTGCTACAGCGATACGCTCGTCCCAGGTAGCATCGTGAAGCTTCTCCAACTTTGGATTAGGAACCTTCTGATAAAGGATCTTACCTACACAACGCAAGATGTAAACCGCTGTTACAACGATTGAGGTACATGCGATGATGGTACATACGCGATGGAATGTATCTGCATTTTGGAAAGAACCCACGAAGATGGTCATCTCGGCTACGAAACCTGAGAAACCTGGCAAACCGAGGTTAGCCAAACCAGCTACTGCATAACCTACAGAGAGGAATGGAATAATCTTCATCAAACCACCCAGATAACGTACGTCACGTGTACCAGCCTGATGATAAATCATACCGATAACGGCGAAGAAGAGGGCGGTCATCAAACCGTGAGACAACATCTGGAGGATTGCACCAGTAGCAGCAGTCTCGGTCATCATACAGAGAGCGAAGAGCACCATACCACAGTGAGAAACTGATGAGTAAGCGTTGATGTACTTCAAGTCGGTCTGTACACATGCTGACAAAGCACCATATACGATAGAGATAGTAGTCAGCACGAGGAACACCTTGATCCAGAAGCCGTGAGTAGCAGCTGGCAAGAGGAACATGGCGATACGGAAGCAACCGTAACCACCAAGCTTCATCAATACACCGGCGTGCAACATAGATACGGCTGTTGGCGCACTGGCGTGACCATCAGGAGACCATGTGTGGAATGGGAACAGCGCACCAAGGATACCGAAACCGATGAAGAGCAATGGGAAGAACACGTTCTGCACACTCTCTGGAATCGCATGAGCACCATTGGTGTGGTGAGCGATATCGAGGATTTCGAAGGTCTGAGCACCACTGTAGAAGTAGATTCCCAGGATACCGATAACCAAAAGGGCTGAACCACCCATCAACATCAAAGTCAACTTCATGGCTGAATACTCCTTTGCACCACTACCCCATACACCGATGAGGAGGTACATAGGAATCAGCGCAACCTCATAGAACATGAACATGGTAAACATGTCGATAGAGATGAAGAAGCCATATACACCGATGCTCAGGAGCGTGAACCAGAGGAAGTATTCCTTCTTCATTGGTTCCATCTGCCAGGAAGCAAATGTACCGGTGAACACGATGATAGAAGTCAGGAGAATCATCACCACTGAAATACCATCCACACCGAGTGAATAGTTGATGTGCAATGGTTCAAACCAAGGCACACAGTAGGTGAAGAGCATCGGAGCTTGGTCGGCTGGCATTGTCTCACGAGCTTCGAGAAATGCAAACACCAAATAGAT
>OLGJ01000912.1_pt1 | contig 15238 bp, 10 predicted proteins | sample 1605431 | NCBI WGS metagenome assembly OLGJ01 (sample SAMEA3888920, study PRJEB22519) | human gut metagenome | biome: human gut; feature: human-associated habitat; material: faeces | place: Denmark | collected 2009
TAAATTCAAATCCGTTCTCCCAAAAATCTCCTATAACAAATTGAATTTCAATAATATCAAAGAACTTCTATGATTTTTTAGTGGACACTAATGATGAAGATTGTCAAGTTGCAAAAAAATGTAAGAGTTAATATTTGAGCAGAAAAATAATGTATAACTCATCATTTTATAGTAATTTTAAACCCGGTATGCATTTCAAAAGATTGCTGATTTATTTTGTGTTAAAAACGATTTATAAATTATTTATAATACCATGAAAAGACAATATTTGACACTCCCCTTTCTTGCTCCAGCACTATGCAATTGGGTAAATGGAGCCGAAGCTCCCAAAGACGGACAGCCTTCTGCTGACCGTAATCTTCCGAATGTGATTGTGATCTATGCGGACGATCTGGGATATGGTGATTTGCAGTGTTATGGCGCCAAGAATGTTAAGACTCCTCATGTAGACCGTCTGGCAGCAGAAGGTATCCGTTTTACGAATGCTCATGCCGTAGCTGCAACCAGTACGCCCTCGCGCTATTCGCTGCTGACGGGAGAATACGCCTGGCGTCGTCCGGATACGGATATTGCTGCAGGAAATGCAGGTATGATCATCCGTCCCGGACAATATACGATGGCCGATATGTTCCATCATGCCGGTTATGCTACGGCTGCGATCGGAAAATGGCATCTGGGATTAGGCGACAAGACGGCCGCCCAGGACTGGAATGCTCCCCTGCCGTCAGCTTTGGGCGACCTGGGATTTGATTATCATTACATCATGGCAGCCACAGCTGACCGGGTACCCTGTGTGTTTATAGAGAACGGCCAAGTAGCCAACTATGATCCTTCGGCTCCTATCGAGGTGAGCTATGAAAAGAATTTTCCCGGTGAGCCCACCGGGCGCGACAATCCCGAACTGCTCTACAACCTCAAGCCGAGCCACGGCCATGACATGTCGATCGTGAACGGTATCAGCCGGATCGGATACATGAAGGGAGGAGGCAGGGCACTCTGGAAGGATGAGAACATTGCTGATTCGATCACTGCCCATGCCGTCCGCTTTATGCAGGAAAACAAAGACCGGCCTTTCTTCATGTACTTTGCTACGAACGATGTGCATGTGCCCCGTTTCCCGCATCCGCGGTTCCGGGGGCAGAGCGGCATGGGACTGCGCGGTGACGCCATTGTGCAGTTCGACTGGAGCGTGGGGCGCATCATGGAGGAACTCGACCGCCTGGGCCTGACGGAGAACACGCTGGTGATCCTCTCGAGCGACAACGGGCCGGTGGTGGACGACGGATATGACGACCACGCGGAAGAGCTGCTCGGCGGACACCGGCCGGCCGGTCCGTGGAGGGGATACAAATACAGCGCCTTTGAGGGCGGGACGGCCGTACCTGTGATCGTGCGTTGGCCGAAAGGGATCAGGAACACGGGCGTCACTTCGGATGTGCTGATGTCGCAGATTGACTGGATGGCATCGCTCGGAGCACTGATCGGTGCCCGGATGCCGGAGGGAAGTGCTCCTGACAGCTGGAACCGGCTGGAGAACCTGCTGGGTACGGATGCGACAGACCGTCCCTGGATTGTGGAGCAGGCGGCTAATCATGTGCTGTCCGTGCGTGCCGGCGAGTGGAAATACATCGAGCCGAATGACGGACCGAAGATGATTACCTGGGGGCCGAAGATTGAGACGGGCAATGACAGCCGTCCGCAACTTTATCACATGAAGGAGGCATACGAGCAGGAGAATCTTGCACCCCGGCAGCCGGAAAAGCTCTTTGAGCTGCAGAAGCTGCTGAGGATGATCCGTGCCGGAAAGGGGGATGAGTGGCATGAAGGGAAATAAGATGTTGCCTGTTCTGGCGCTGGGTGTGGCCGGATGGACTGCCGGAATGCCGGCTGCTGCCCGGGTGAAGCCTCATGTGATTCTGATCATGACCGACCAGCAGCGCTGGGATGCCATGGGGTGTACGAGCGGGGGAAGGGTGATCACTCCTGCACTGGACAGCCTGGCGGCCGAGGGAACGCTGTTCACGCATGCCTATACTTCGTGTCCCAGCAGTACGCCGGCACGGGCGGGGCTGCTCACGGGGCTTTCTCCCTGGCATCACGGCATGCTGGGCTATGGGGAGGTGGCGCCGCGTTACCGCTATGAGATGCCGCGCATGCTGCGTGAGGCGGGGTATTATACGTTCGGTATCGGAAAGATGCACTGGCATCCGCAGCGGGAACGTCACGGCTTTCATGCGACGCTGCTCGACGAGAGCGGACGGGTGGAAGATGTGGGCTTTGTGAGTGATTACCGGCAGTGGTTCCGGCTGCATGCTCCGGGGCTGGATCCTGACAGTACGGGGATCGGCTGGAATGATCACGGGGCGGGGAGTTATGTCCTTGACGAGCGTCTGCATCCCACCCGCTGGACGGGCGGGACGGCCTGTGAACTGATCCGGAATTATGATGCGGAATCGGGACAGCCTCTTTTCCTGAAGGTTTCCTTTGCGCGTCCGCACAGTCCGTATGATCCGCCTGCCCGCTTCCTGCAGCTGTATGCCGGCAGGGAGATTCCGGCTCCGGCTGTGGGCGACTGGTGCGGGAAGTATGCGGCTCCGGCTGATCCTGCAAGGGTGGCTCCGGATGCGCCTTTCGGGAACTTCGGAGAGGAGTATGCGCGCCGTTCGCGGCGGCATTATTATGCCAGCGTGACTTTTGTGGATGAGGAGATAGGGAAGATCATCCGGGCGCTGAAGGAGAAGGGGATGTACGACCGGAGTCTGATCATCTTTGTGGCTGACCACGGGGATATGCTGGGGGATCATCATCACTGGCGGAAGACGTATCCTTATGAAGGGTCGTCGCACATTCCGTTCCTGGTGAAATGGCCGGCTGGAACGGAGGGCATGCTGCCGCGGGTGGATGTGCCTGTGGAGCTGCGGGATGTGCTGCCGACGATGCTGGCTGCGGCCGGAGCCGACGTTCCGGCTGACATGGACGGGCGGCCGTTGCAGGGGCCTGCCCGGGGAGAGACCGGGAACTGGCGGCGCTATATCGATCTGGAGCATGCTGCGTGTTACGACGCGGACAATTACTGGTGTGCGCTGACTGACGGGGATATCAAGTATATCTGGAATTTCCATAACGGGACGGAGCAGCTGTTTGATCTGAAGAAGGATCCGATGGAATTGCATAATGTGGCGGCTGACGGGAAGTATGCTTCTGTTTTGCAGGAAATGCGCCGGGCTATGGCGGATCATCTTTCTGAACGGGGCGAAGGCTTTGTGCGCGACGGACGGCCTGTGGTGCGCCGTTCGGTTATGCTGTACGGGCCGGATTATCCCCGATGAGTTGTCGGGCTGGGGTTCTGCGGCTGCCTCGCCCGGTTTGTCGGACGCGGTTTCTGTGGCTGTTTTGCCCTGCCTGCCTGATTCCAGCTACTTTCTATTTTGTCTGAAAATGGAAAATCCCTTTATCCGGGAGCTGAGCTGTCTTGTTCAGTCTCCGGATAAAGGGATTCTTTCTGTGCTGTTCGTTGGGAGCTGCCGGTTCCTGGGGCATCGGGCCGGGCGGTTCTGCTGCTTCGGGGTGCCTGGTCGTTTCTCCGGCTTCAGCTGCCGGAGGGTTTCATTCTGCGTATGGGGGCAGCTGTTGCGGCGGTTTTACCGGAAGCGGGGGAACCGTTATTTCTTTCTGGCTTTTCTGATGATCTCCAGTGCATCCCGGCAGTTCCCGGTAATGGAGTTCCAGTCTGCCTGTCCGATGGTGCGTGCGGGGAAGAGTTTGGAGCCCATTCCTACGCAGTAGGCTCCGGCACGGAACCAGGCTATCAGATTTTCTTCTGTGGGTTCGACGCCTCCTGTTACCATCAGTTTGCTCCAGGGAAGGGGAGCAAGCAGTCCCTTGACCATTCCCGGGCCCAGGACATCTCCGGGGAAGATCTTGCAGAGGTCGCATCCGGCTTCCTGGGCATAGCCTACTTCGGTCACGCTGCCGCAGCCGGGGGTGTAGGGAACAAGGCGCCGGTTGCAGACTCTGGCCACTTCAGGGTTGAACAGGGGGCCGACAATGAAGCAGGCTCCTGACTGCATGTAAAGGGCGGCGGTGGGAGCATCTACTATGGATCCGGCACCGATGGCCATTTCCGGGCATTCAGTGGCAGCACGGCGTACGACGGCTGCAAATACTTCGTGGGCGAAATCGCCGCGGTTGGTGAATTCGAACGTACGCACTCCGCCGGCATAGCAGGCTTTGACAACCTGCATGACGGTTTCTGTGTCGGGGTGATAGAAAACGGGAACCATGCCCGTGGAGCCGATCTTTTCCATGACGGCTATTTTCCGTATGTTTGTTTATTGGCTAAAAAGTAATTGATTTGTTTTTATTTTATGGTAAATAAATTACATTTGTGAATCTTAAACGAATTGGGTATGGAAACATATAGTCGGATAGCAATCAAGGTAGGGAGTAATGTACTGACCCGTCCGGACGGAAGGCTGGATCTGACACGTATGTCAGCACTGGTCGACCAGATAGCAGAGTTACGGAGAATGGACAAGGAAGTGATCCTGATCAGTTCGGGAGCTGTGGCTGCCGGAAAAGGAGAAATGAAAGAATGTACCGGTCTGGATGCGGTGTCGGCCCGGCAACTCTTTTCCGCGGTTGGACAGATCAAACTGATGAACCGGTATGATGAATTTTTCGGAGGGTATGGACTTCGGTGCGGACAGGTATTGACCATGAAAGAGAGTTTCTCTACCCACCGGCATTATCTGAACCAGAAACAGTGCATGGAGGTGATGCTGGAACATGGAATTGTTCCTGTTGTCAATGAGAATGATACAGTATCGGTGACGGAACTGATGTTTACGGACAATGATGAACTTTCCGGATTGGTTGCCACCATGATGGGGGTAGATGTACTGCTGATTCTTTCCAATGTGGACGGGGTATATGATGGAGATCCCGCTTTACCGACATCTGCATTGTTGCGGGAGGTTGTCCCGGATGCCCGGCTGGATACGGATTCCATTGTACAGACTTCCCGTTCTTCTTTGGGACGCGGAGGCATGATCACCAAGTTTCGTATGGCCCAGAAGGTAGCGTCTGAAGGTATCACAGTGATTATAGCCAATGGCAAACGGGAACATATTCTGACAGATATTCTGCTGGAGCGTAATGAAGTGCCTTATACTCGTTTCCTGCCTGGAAGTCATCCTGTTTCCGGAGTGAAGAAATGGATTGCTCACAGCGAAGGTTTTGCCAAGGGAAAGATTCAGATCAATGAAGGAGCTTACCGGGCACTTTTGTCTTCACAGGCAGCCAGTTTGCTGCCGGTAGGAGTCGTAGCAGTAGAAGGACAATTTGAAAAAGATGATATTGTGCAGATACTTGCTCCTGACGGCTCGGCATTTGCTTTGGGTAAAATCAGCTGTAGTGCAGAGGAGGTACAGTCCCGCATGGGATTACAGGGCGAACGTCCCTTTGTTCATTATAATAATCTTTACATTGAGTGGAGGACAGAATGATGGAGCAGACTTTAAAAAAACAGTTGAAGGAAGCACGCAAAGCTTCACATGCGTTAAACCGTGTGTCTGAAGAACAGATTGACCGGGTACTGATGAATCTGGCTGATGCTGTGGAAAAGCATATGGAAACAATCTTGCAGGCCAATGCTGCTGATCTGTCCAGAATGGATCCGGCTGATCCCAAATACGACCGTCTCCGGTTGAGCCAGGAGCGTATTCAGGGGATGGCCGCGGATATCCGGAAGGTAGCGGACCTGGCATCTCCTTGTGATGTGGTTCTGAAAGAATGGACGCAGCCGAATGGGATGCATATTCGTAAGGTGTCGGTACCTTTCGGAGTAATCGGGGTAATTTATGAAGCGCGTCCGAATGTGACACTGGATGTTTTTTCGCTTTGTCTGAAAAGCAGGAATGCCTGCATCTTGAAGGGCGGAAGCGATGCTGACATGTCCAATAATGCATTAAGAGACGTGATTCGTACTGTGCTGAAGGAAGAGAATTTCCCGGAAGCTTGTGTGACTCTGTTACCTCCCGGACATGAACAGACACAGGAGATGTTGCGTGCGGTGGGCGACATTGATCTGATCATTCCCCGGGGAAGCCGGAACCTGATTCAGTATGTGCGGAGTCATGCTCTTGTGCCTGTGATAGAAACAGGGGCCGGAATTTGCCATTGTTATTTTCATTCGTCGGGGAGCCTGGAGAAAGGAAAAGCCATTGTATGCAATGCCAAGACCCGTCGGGTGAGTGTTTGCAATGCTTTGGACTGTCTGCTGATAGACCGGAGCCGTTTGGCTGACCTGCCGGAACTGGTGTCCCCACTGGCGGCCTGTCAGGTAGAGATCTATGCTGATGATGAGGCTTACGGTGTTTTAAAAGGAAGGTATGAACGGCTGGAGCACGCCAATGAAGAAAGTTGGGGTCGGGAATACCTGGACTATAAAATGTCCGTTCGTGTAGTCAGTGGTCTGGAAGAAGCATTGGAACATATAGCTTGCTATTCTTCCCATCACAGTGAGAGTGTGGTAGCAGAGGATCCGGAAGTATGCCGGATTTTTTCCCGGGAAGTAGATGCTGCCTGTGTCTATACGAATCTTCCTACTTCCTTCACTGATGGAGGACAATTCGGATTTGGAGCCGAAATTGGTATTTCCACCCAGAAGCTGCATGCTCGTGGTCCGATGGCTTTGCCTGAACTGACCACCTACAAATACCTGATCAGCGGCGACGGACAGATCCGGGATTAGATCTCCCAGAAAGAAAACTGGCTGAAGATCTTATCAAAAAGAATCCGACAGACGATACTGCCTGCCTGTTTGTCAGGGCAGTCCGTCTGTCGGATTCTTTATATGTTTCAGCGGATTATTCTTCTGTATCCAGCAACAGTTCCATGATCTGGCAAGCTGACTTGGCAACAGAAGTACCCGGTCCGAAGATGGCTACAACTCCTGTTTTATAAAGGAAGTCGTAGTCTTGAGCCGGAATGACACCTCCTGCAAATACCAGAATGTCTTCGCGTCCCAGTTTCTTCAGTTCGTCGATGATCTGCGGAATCAGTGTCTTGTGACCTGCGGCCAGAGAAGAAACACCTACCGCATGTACGTCGTTTTCCACTGCTTCACGGGCAGCTTCTTCCGGAGTCTGGAACAAGGGACCCATGTCTACGTCGAAACCACAGTCTGCAAATCCGGTTGCTACAACTTTGGCGCCACGGTCGTGACCGTCCTGTCCCATCTTGGCGATCATAATACGCGGGCGACGTCCTTCTTTCTTTGCAAATTCTTCGGTCAGTTCGCAAGCACGTACGAAATCTGCATCCTTCTTACTTTCTGATGAATACACGCCTGATATTGTTCTGATTACTGCTTTATAACGTCCTACAATCTTTTCACATGCATCGGAAATTTCTCCCAGTGTAGCCCGTACGCGTGCTGCTTCCACAGCCAGTTCCAGCAGGTTTCCTTTGCCGGTGCGTACACATTCGGTGATGGCTTCCAGCGCCTTGTCTACTTCAGCCTGGTTACGTCCTTCTTTCAGACGGCGCAGGTTTTCAATCTGTTCCTGACGTACGGCGGTGTTGTCCACTTCCAGAATATCGATCGGATCTTCTTTTTCCAGACGGTATTTGTTGGTACCCACAATGGTCTGTTCTCCGGAGTCGATACGGGCCTGAGTGCGGGCTGCCGCTTCTTCGATACGCATCTTTGGAATACCGGTTTCGATAGCTTTCGCCATACCACCCAGTTTTTCAATTTCCTGAATATGTTCCCATGCCTTGTGAGCCAGTTCGTTGGTCAGCGCTTCCACATAGTAGGAACCTCCCCAGGGGTCTACATTCTTGCAGATCTGTGTTTCTTCCTGGATATAAATCTGCGTGTTACGGGCGATACGGGCCGAGAAGTCAGTCGGCAGGGCAATCGCTTCGTCCAGTGCATTGGTATGCAGTGACTGGGTGTGTCCCAGTGCTGCAGCCATGGCTTCAATACAGGTACGTCCTACGTTGTTGAAGGGATCCTGTTCGGTCAGTGACCATCCTGAAGTCTGTGAGTGCGTACGCAGTGCCAGTGATTTCGGATTCTTCGGGTTGAACTGTTTCACGATCTTGGCCCAGAGCATACGTGCTGCACGCATCTTGGCAATTTCCATGAAGTGATTCATACCGATAGCCCAGAAGAAGGAGAGACGGGGAGCGAAGGCATCGATGTCAATGCCGGCAGCAACTCCGGCACGCAGATATTCCAGTCCGTCGGCCAGTGTATAGGCCAGTTCGATATCTGCCGTTGCTCCTGCTTCCTGCATGTGATAACCTGAGATTGAGATCGAGTTGAATTTCGGCATCTTCTGAGAAGTATATTCAAAGATGTCGGAAATGATCTTCATGGAGAATGCAGGCGGATAAATATAAGTGTTTCGGACCATGAATTCCTTCAGAATATCATTCTGGATGGTACCGGCCATTTCTTCCAGCTTGGCTCCCTGTTCCAGTCCGGCATTGATATAGAATGCCATGACAGGAAGTACGGCACCGTTCATGGTCATGGACACAGACATCTTGTTCAAGGGAATTCCGTCGAAGAGCACCTTCATGTTTTCCAGTGAACAGATAGATACTCCTGCCTTACCGACATCGCCTACTACACGCGGATGATCCGGGTCGTAACCGCGGTGTGTCGGAAGGTCGAAGGCTACAGACAGACCTTTCTGTCCGGAAGCCAGGTTACGGCGGTAAAAAGCATTGGACTCTTCAGCGGTAGAGAATCCGGCATACTGACGGATGGTCCACGGGCGGAAGGTGTACATCATGGAATACGGACCGCGCAGATAGGGAGGAATACCAGCCACATAGTTCAGGTGTTCCATTCCTTCCAGGTCTTCTTTCGTATAGACTGGCTTTACTTGAATCTGTTCCGGAGTTTTCCAGTTGGCAGTGATGCCGTTGGATTTCTGCCATTCCATGCCATTTTGCGGATGGAAGCCGGCATATATATCGATGTTTTTAAAGTTCGGTTTCATAGCATTTAATTGATTCCTAGTTTGGTATTATATTCTTTCAAGGTCTCCAGCACGTTGCAGCGCACATGAATGAAGTTTTCAATGCCGGCGGCTTTCAGGTCGTCCATACAGGCAGGAGCTCCTGCAACGATGAACATGGCGCGTCCGTTGACTGCCTGGAAAGCAGGAATGGCATATTCTGCATATTCGTCATCGCTGGAACAGATCACTACGATGTCGGCTTTTGCTTTCATGGCAGCTTCTACACCTTCTTCTACGGTAGCGAATCCCAGATTGTCGATTACTTCATAACCGGCACAAGCCAGGAAGTTGCATGAGAACTGGGCACGTGCCTGACGCATGGCCAGATTTCCGATGGTCAGCATGAAAGCTTTCGGACGTTTGCCGGAGTGTTCTGTTTGCAGACGGAGTGCTTCGAATTCGCTGGCTGCACGGTCGGTTTGAATGGTTGCAAACGGCTTTTCACATTCATGGTGTGCATGATCCTTTCCGCCTCCGCAGCAGCAAGTCTGTGCCAATGGTGCCTTTTCGCCTGCCAGTTCATTGAAGTTAGGATATTGGTTGGTACCCAGAAGAATTTCTTTCCGTTTCGAAACAGCTTCGTGGCGGGCCTTGTTGCTGGCGTTGACAGCTTCCTGTACACTTCCGCTTTCGACAGCCTTGAGCATGCCGCCTTCGTCTTCTACCTTCAGGAAAAGTTCCCAGGCCTGTTGTGCGATGGAAGCCGTAAGGTTTTCGATATAGTAAGAACCTGCAGCCGGATCGACGATACGGTTGAAGTGAGCTTCTTCCTTCAGCAGGAGCTGCTGGTTGCGTGCAATACGTTCGGAGAAATCATTCGGTGTTTCGTAAGCCTTGTCAAACGGAGTGACGGTGATTGAGTCAACTCCTGCCAGAGAAGCACTCATGGCCTCTGTCTGGGTACGCAGCAGATTCACATGTGCATCGAAGATTGTCAGGTTGAAACTGGAGGTTTCGGCATGTGCAGCCATCTTGCAGGCGCAATAGCAAGTGCCGTCTGTTCCGGTGTTCTGGCAGTCTGTACGTGGACAAACCGGTTTGTATTCCTTGACTATATTGGCCCAGAGCATACGTGCTGCACGGAATTTGGCAATTTCCATGAAGTAGTTGGAGCTGATACCAAAGTTGAATTTGATTTTCTTTGCAGCCAGTGCTGCGGGTACTCCTGCTTCTGTCAGCTGGCTCAGGTATTCATTACCCCATGCCAGGGCATATCCCAGTTCCTGATAAATGTAGGCACCTGCATTGTTCAGCAAAAGCGAATTGACGGCCAGGCAACGGAATTTTGGATAGGGGGCAAATATTTCAACCAGCCGTCTGGCATTGTCGATAAACTTGCTCAGATCCTTTCCTTTCTGCATCATTTTCTCCATCGGGTCATAGTTGACGGAGCCTTGAAGCTTGGTCGGATCATATCCTTTTTCACGGAAATAATCAGTCAGCATTTCTGCCAGCTGTACAGTATGTCCCTGGCAAGTAGAGAAGTTCAGTTCTACACATTCGCAGCAGATGTCTTTTAACAGAGTGCGTATGAATTCGGGTGACAGATCCTTTTTCCTGATTGAAAAGCCCAGTGAATCCACTCCTTTATTCAGAATGTCGAGTGCTTTGGCATTGGCTTCTTCAGCCGATTCAACCCGGATGTTCTGCCGGATAAACCATGTATTGTCGTCTTTGCGGTTTCCGCGGATGTAAGGGAATTGTCCGGGAAGTCCTTCTGTCGTTTTCAATCCTTCCAGATCTTCCTGGCGGTAAAACGGTTTCACTTTAAATCCTTCGTTGGTTTTCCATACCAGTTTCTTTTCAAAGTCGGCACCCTTGAGGTCGACTGTAATTTTATCCATCCATTCTTGGGTACTTACGGGTGGAAAATCTGAAAAGAGTTTTTCTTTACTATCTGCCATAGTGAATCAGTGTTTTATGATATTTAGATTAAGTGTGACTGCATGCTGTATAATTGGCATGCATAGGCAAATATACAAATTTCTTTTTAGGTTTTCTTTTTTTGCGGTAAAAATGCAGTTCAGTTAAACTTTTATAGGAAAAACTGTCCGGATGTACTTATAAATTGTAAAGTCTGTATGGCAAAAATAAATATTATGGCTTTAATTCTTGACTGGTTGTCTTTAATTAGTTACATTTGCCGCGTTTAAGAAAAAGTTTAATATTATGAATTGGCTACAAGATTTATTGACAAATCCTGATTCGATTGCTCATATCGTGGCATTATATTCTTTTGTGATTGCTGCCGGCGTCTTATTGGGGAAAATTAAGGTCTTCGGCATTTCGCTGGGAGTTACCTTTGTCTTGTTCGTCGGGATTCTGGCCGGGCATTTCGGATTTACCGGAAATGCTTCCATCTTATCATTCATTCAGGACTTCGGATTGATTCTCTTTGTGTTCTGTATCGGTTTGCAGGTGGGTCCGTCTTTCTTCTCTTCTTTCAAGAAGGGAGGTATCTCGATGAATCTGATTGCTGTCGGAATTGTTGCACTGAACATTGCGATAGCATTGATTATGTATTATGCCCTGCAGGGGCGTGTGGAAATTCCGATGATGGTCGGTGTGCTTTGCGGAGCTGTGACCAATACTCCGGGACTTGGTGCGGCCAACGAGGCTTTGTCTCAGCTGGATTATTCCGGTCCTGAAATTGCAATGGGGTATGCCTGTGCCTATCCGCTGGGAGTTATCGGTATCATCCTTTCCATGATTGTCATCCGTTATATCTGCCGGGTAGATATGGGGAAAGAAGCTGCGGACATTCAGCGCGGTGAGGAAGCCAATCCGCATCTGAAACCTTTTATCGTTTCTCTGGAGGTACAGAATGAAGCTCTGGTGGGCAAGAATCTTTCGCAGGTACAGAAGTTTCTGGCACGCGACTTTGTCTGCTCGCGGATTATTCAGGATGGTGAAATACACATTCCGAATGCAAATACCACTCTGCATGTGGGCGATAAGATGTACATTGTCTGTGCAGAAGATGACTCTGAGGCCATTGCAGCCTTTATCGGTCCGCAAGTTGACATGGACTGGGAGGATCTGAAACAGCAGGATAAGACGATGGTTTCACGCCGTATTCTGGTGACACAGCCTAACATCAACGGAAAAACTTTGGGAGAACTGCATTTCAGCAGTATGTACGGAGTGAATGTAACCCGTGTCAACCGTTCCGGTATGGACTTGTTTGCGTCCCGTCAGTTGACGTTGCAGGTCGGTGACCGCGTGATGGTAGTCGGTCCTCAGGATGCGATTGAGCGTGTGGCTCATTTGCTGGGAAACCAGTTGAAGCGTCTGGACCATCCGAATATCGTGACCATTTTCGTGGGTATTCTTTGCGGTATCCTGTTCGGCAGTCTGCCTATTGCCATTCCGGGAATGCCTACTCCGGTGAAACTGGGTCTGGCAGGCGGTCCGCTGATTATTTCCATTCTGATCGGCCGTTTCGGTTACAAGGTGAAGCTGGTTACCTATACCACAATGAGTGCCAACCTGATGCTGCGTGAGATCGGTATTGTATTGTTCCTTGCCAGTGTCGGACTGAAAGCCGGAGGAAACTTTGTGCAGACGGTGGTTGAAGGTGACGGACTGCTTTATGTAGGTATCGGTTTCCTGATCACGTTTATTCCGTTGCTGGTGATGGGTATGGTAGCCCGCTGGTATTATAAACTGAATTATTTCACCCTGATGGGATTGATTGCCGGTAGTAACACAGACCCTCCTGCACTGGCTTATGCCAACCAGACGGCTGGTAACGATGCTCCGGCAGTAGGTTATTCTACAGTATATCCGCTGGCTATGTTCCTTCGTATTCTGACAGCCCAGCTGCTGATTCTGCTGATGGCCGGATAATCCCGGATATCTGCTCCGGAAACGGATCTGACGCAGGGAAGTGCAAAGTCTTTCGGGGCTTGCGCTTCCCTGCGTTTGTTTTGTGCCTGAATCAAGGTTAAATCGTTTATTTGATGTATCTTTGTAGCCGTTTTAGAATTAAATACCACATATTATATGATTTCAGTAGATGGCTTGACCGTCGAGTTCGGCGGAACCACCTTGTTCAGTGACATTAGTTTTCAGATTAATGAAAAAGACCGTATTGCCCTGATGGGAAAAAACGGCGCAGGAAAATCCACTTTATTAAAGATATTGGCAGGCGTCCGCCAGCCTACCCGGGGAAAAGTGACCGCTCCGAAAGATTGTGTGGTTGCTTACCTTCCGCAGCATTTGATGACGGAAGACGGGCGTACCGTGTTTGAGGAAGCTTCGCAGGCATTTGCTCATTTGCGTGAAATGGAAGCTGAGATCGAACGGATGAATGGTGAACTGGCTACACGTACCGATTACGAGAGTGATTCGTATATGGAACTGATCGAAAAGGTGGCAGCCATGAGTGAAAAGTTCTATGCCATCGACATGACTCATTTCGAAGAAGACGTGGAGAAGGCGTTGCTCGGACTGGGATTCCAGCGTGAAGATTTCGACCGTCCTACGAGTGATTTCAGCGGAGGTTGGCGTATGCGCATCGAGTTGGCCAAATTGTTGTTGCAGGATCCTGACGTGTTGCTGTTGGACGAGCCGACCAATGACCTTGATTTGGAAACGGTGGCTTGGCTTGAAAATTATTTGTCGAACTGCGAAAACACAGTGCTTGTCGTGAGCCACGACCGCCACTTCTTGGATGCTGTTTCTACGCATACATTGGATATCGACTATAACAAGATAACGCTGTTTGCCGGAAATTACAGTTTCTGGTATCAATCGAGCCAACTCGCCTTGCGCCAGCAACAGCAAGCCAATAAGAAAGCCGAAGAGAAGCGGAAAGAATTGTTGGAGTTTATCCAGCGTTTCAGCGCGAACGTAGCGAAATCGAAACAGACCACAAGCCGGAAGAAGATGCTTGAAAAATTGAACATAGAAGAAATTCAGCCCTCTTCGCGGCGTTATCCGGGCATCATTTTTACGCCAAATCGCGAGCCCGGCAATAAAATCTTGGAAGTGAAAGGTCTTACGGCTTCGGTCGATGGAGATTTGTTGTTTTCCGACGTTAATTTCCAAATTGAGAAGAACGACAAAGTTGTTTTTCTCAGCCGAGATCCGCGCGCAATGACAGCATTGTTCGAAATAATCAATGGCAATCGCAAGGCGGATGCAGGAAGCTATGAATGGGGGCAGACAATCACTACGGCTTATTTGCCGTTGGACAACACGGCGTTTTTCAATACCGATTTGAATCTTGTGGATTGGCTGTGCCAATACAGCAATGATTCCAGCGAGATTTATTTGAAAGGATTTCTCGGGAAAATGTTGTTTTCAGGCGAGGAGGTTCTAAAAAAAGCGTCGGTCCTTTCCGGAGGCGAAAAAATGCGTTGCATGATCGCAAAAATGATGATGACGGATGCCAATACCTTGGTGCTCGATTCTCCGACGAATCATTTGGATCTTGAATCGATACAAGCGTTCAACAATACGTTGCAAGCGTTCAAAGGCATTGTGTTGATGTCGTCCCACGACCATGAGTTCATCCAAACGGTTTGCAATCGCGTGATAGAACTTACCCCGAATGGCATAATCGACAAGATTATGGATTTCGACGACTACTTGACTGACGAAAAGGTGCTTGCTGCTCGCGCAAGATTGTATGGCAATCAATAATAAACAATAGAATTATGGTAAAGCATATTGTAGCATTCAAATTGAAAGGAACAGCGGAAGCGCGTTTGGCTGCCGCGAAAAGATTTAAAGCTGCGTTGGAGGCGTTGCCCGAACAAATCGATGTGTTGAAGTCGATAGAAGTGGGGTTGAACGAGAATCCTGCGGAAAGTTGGGACGTCGTGCTTACGGCAGTGGTCGACAAAATGGAGGATGTCGAAGTTTACGCAAAGCATCCCGCACATGTGGCTGCCGCAGCGTTGTTGGCGGAATGCAAAGAAAGTCGCGCCTGTGTAGACTATAATTTTTAAGGATCGGGCACGTCATTGCGGACGCCGTATCGGCTTCCTTGCGTTGGGTTCGCGGACGGTGTCGCCACGCACGGCGGTGGAATCGGATACTTCCGGTTTCGCCGTTTCTTTTTTAGCGCGTCTTTTGAATATCCGGTTGAAGTCGTGTTTGAACATGATTCCGACGCCTTGCGTGGTGAGAGCGTTGCGGATGTAGTAGTTTTGGTCGTTGTAGCGGTTGTAGGCTTTTAGGCGGATATT
>OLGJ01000917.1_pt1 | contig 15198 bp, 4 predicted proteins | sample 1605431 | NCBI WGS metagenome assembly OLGJ01 (sample SAMEA3888920, study PRJEB22519) | human gut metagenome | biome: human gut; feature: human-associated habitat; material: faeces | place: Denmark | collected 2009
CCCCCGTCATTCCGCCCCCCCGCTTCCACCAGAGCTGCTATTCCGAACCCCACGATGTTCCTGTCATTGCGAACCCGCCCCCGATGTTCCTGTCATTGCGAGCCAGTGACCGATGTCACTGGCGTGGCAATCCGCGTCCCCCGTCCCCGCGCCGCAGGCGCGGACACCCTGTCATTCCGAGGCAGCCCGCAGGCTGACGTGGGAATCCGTCCCCCCGTCCCCGCGCCGCAGGCGCGGTTTCCCCTATTTTAATGGACATCCCGTCGGAAATCAACCCCCGCCATATTGACAAAGCATCATCTCCCCTATATAATTATAACGTAAAATTGAATATTCAGGTTCTGTGATGTCGTGTGGCTGCCGCCGTAAAGACCGATTCCGGTCAGGCGGCAGTTCAAAAGGAATTGGGTGATACCCTCTGCGAACGGCACTGTGAACGCAAGGAAGTGACCAAAGCGGCGAAGCCGTGGCGAACAGCATCCATTGGGGCGCAAGCTTCGAGAAGGTAGGTCATGTACGGGAGACGTCAGTCTCGCGGCGTTAGGGCAGGAGAATTGCACGAAGGAGAAGCTGTGAGTGTAGCGGGCGTTCTCTCCGTGTGCAGGAAAGTCATCGTGCGCTGCGTTTATGGATAAAAGCAGCGTTTTTTCCGGGAAAAAACGTACCGCCTGTCCCTCCGGGGACGGGCGTTTTGTTTTGTATACCGGCGCGGCATAAGCCGTGTTTCCCACGAGCCGGGAGAGGTACACCGACCTCTCCCGGCTTCTTCCTTTCCCCGGCACCATGTTATCCTGTTATTTCAAATAGAGATCAACAGAAAGAAGGAGAAAAGAGAATGAAAAAACGTGTACTATCTCTGCTGCTGGCAGTGGTCATGGTATGGAGCCTTCTGCCCACGGCGGTGCTGGCGGCCGGCGGCGAACTGGCGGGCGACGGCCGCGCGGACAGCCCCTACCAGATCGCCGGCGCGGCTGACCTGATGGCCTTTGCCGAGATGGTCAACGGGGGTAAATCCGGTATCTGCGCCGAGCTGACGGCGAACATCGATCTCACCGGCGAGGACTGGGTGCCCATCGGAGTGAAAGGTGCATCCTACAGCGGTACCTTTGATGGAAAGTATTTTACGGTCACGCTGGACATCACGGCGGACGGCAGCTATGAATATGAGTACATCGTCTGTTCGGCTATCTGGAGAATGCCGCTATCCGGAACCTCAAAACCGACGGCAGCATCCGGGTGACCGCAGATTGCCAGAGTTATCCCGTTGTGGGCGGCATTGCGGCGTGTGTAGGCTCGTATTCCGGCTTTACGAGCTGCAAAAATGCCACCGCCATCACCGTGGGCGAGGACACCGGCTTAAACGGCAACGGCGTGGGCGGCATTGTAGGCATGATGTACGCTGACGTCACCTTTGAGCAGTGCACCAACTGGGGAACCATCTCCGTTGGAAGCAATACATGCTGCATGGGCGTCGGCGGTATTGCTGGATACAGCGACAACGCCATTCAAATCAGCTATTGCTACAACTACGCGGACATAGAATACTACGATAGTGACGGCGCCATGGGCGGTCTCATCGGCAGCTGCAATAATGATATTACCGCTGTAGGCTGCTATTCCGCGGCCTCTGCTGAACCGCACAATGCACCCAGAGGGCTGGAAGGAAAGACACTCAGCGGAAATGACTATGGCGACTTGTTTGGCGGCACGTCATCGTATACGCTGGAGCGTATGCTGATCTATTGTGATCAGTTTGGCGCTTATAACAATATCAGTGACGATGATTTTGACGAAACTCAGATCAGCAAATCAAACTACATGTCCCCCCAGAAGATGGTCGAATACCTCAACGGCGACGATGGCGCCATATACACCGCCGACAGCGACATCGCCGGCGGCTGGCCCGTCCTCGCCTGGGAGCTGAAGGCCCCCACCGTGGTGACCAACCCGGAGGAAGCGGCCTATGCCAAGGCGGAAAACGACTTCAAAGCCGCCAAGACCGCCGCGCTGGACAAGCTGAAAAACGACTTCAATACGTACGACAAATCCCAGTACAGCGACACCGGCTGGACCTCTCTGAACAGCATTTACAACAAGGCCAAGGCAGCCCTGAACGGCGCCAGCCTTACCCCTTATGGCGAGCTGGAGGACAAGTCTGTCGACGCGATCACCGCCTACGCTCAGGCGGAGATTGACAAACTGATGCCCATTGCCCAGACGGCGCTGGCGGAGATGAAGGCAGTGCCCACCAAGGCACAGGAGACCCAGTTTGTCAAAGAAAAGGAAAACGCGATACGCGATCTGGAGGACGCCTATACCAACGAGCTGAAAGAGCTGAACGACCTCCGGGGCGAGGCCGCCGCCGTGTGGCACGGGATAAACGGCGAGGTCCTGACGCAGCTGGCGGAGAAGTCCGCTGCGCTGAAAGCCGCGCTGGACGCCGGCAAGGCCAAGCTGGAGGCCTGCACCAACACGGTCGCGCTGGACGCCACCCTGCGCAGCAGTCAGGCCGCGCTGTCCGCCGTGCTGCAGGACTTCACCGTGTCCGTGGACAGCGGCGTGGCGGACAAGTGGGACGGCAGCAGCAAGGCCCAGCCCTCCGGCAGCGGCACCGCCGCTTCTCCCTATAAGCTCGGCACCGCCGCGCAACTGGCCTGGTTCGCCGACACCGTCAACAGCGGCAGCCGCTCCGCCTGCGCCGTGCTGACGGCGGACATCGACCTGAACGGGCAGGAGTGGACGCCCATCGCCAACAGCGGCGTCAACAACGGTTACACCGGCACCTTCGACGGCCAGGGCCACGTCATCCACGGCATCTGCGTGACCACCGGCGTCAGCAGCCGTCCCCAGGGCCTGTTCGGCATCATCGCCCGCACGGGCACGGTGCGGAACGTCAAGGCCGCCGGCCGCGTTCTGGTCCGCCAGAGCAGCGGCGCCGGCCTGATCGCCGGAGAGAACAACGGCGTCCTCTACAACTGCGAGGCGTCCGCCTTCCTGAAAAACAGCTATAACGCCGGCAGCACCGGCAGCAGCGTGGGCAACATCGGCGGCATCGCCGGACACATGGCCGCCGGCTACATAGAGAATTGCCGCGCCTATGGCCTGTTCCTGGCCAACCCGGAGAGCTACGACGAGGGAAATCTGGTGAACTCCTCCATGCTCTGCCAGATTGGCGGCATCGTGGGCGGCATGGGCGCCTCCCAGGAAAAGGACGGCTGCCTGGTGCGCTACTGTGAAAACCACCTGCAGATCGACTGCTACACCTTCACCTACGGAAATTCTTCCCCCTGCGGCTACGCCATCGGCGGCATTGTGGGCGGCAGCGGCATCGGCAAGGTGCGGGAGTGCGTGAACCGCGCCGCCGTCACCGGCGGGTATGACGTGGGCGGCATCGTAGGCTCGGCGACCCCCGGCGAGGGCGCGTCCTTCTCCGCCGCCTATGTGGAAAACCGCGGCACGGTTCGCTCCGGCAGCTCCACCGCCGGCGGCCGCGGTGCCGGCGGCATCCTCGGCAAGGCCGGCAGCGAAAAGACCCCCGGCGGCAGCAGCCAGTATGTGGGCGATGTGTCCCTGACCCACGCCTATAACAGCGGCGCCGTCTCGGCGGCGGCCAGCGGCACCACCAACGGCATTGCCGGCGGCATCATCGGCGTATGGCTCAGCGGCACCGTCACCCACGCCCGCAGCAGCAGCGACACCTCCCTGTGGGGCATCGCGAATATGGCCACCACCGGCAGCAGCGACACCGCCAAGGTCGCCAGCTATGGCTCCCCCGTCCGCGCCGACGGCGGCACCGCGCAGAAGCTCTCCGCCACCCAGGCCCTGCTGGGTAAGCTGATCCGCTTTGACGCCAAGCGGGACGGCAGCTACGCCGTCTACGGCGACCAGAGCGCGGCCTACAACGCCGTTATCATGGACTACGTCCGCCGCATCGAGGAGGCGGCAGACAGCGCCGTGGGCGCCCTGCTGACCGAGGCCGACGCCGCGCTGTCCGCTGTGCCCACCCAGCTGCAGGCCGACAAGGCCGCGCTGCTGGCGGATATGCGGGCCTACGCCGCGGCCAACATCTACGACACGGACGAGCAGTCCGCCATGGACGCCCTGCTGGAGACCGCCGCCCAGGCCATCGACAGCGCCGCCACCGTGGCGGCCGTGGCCAAGCTGCGGCAGGTCTATATGGGCACGGAGAATATCGACGGCGAGCTGGCGGGGATCAAGACCTATCCCGCCAAGGCCGCAGACGAGCTGTATAACAAGTATATCTTCGACCGGAGCTATGCCCCGGAGGACATGGCCAAGGCCCTGCGCGCCTATGAGGGCTGGAAGCTAAAGCTGTTCAGCGCCCCGGACCTTGACGGCGTGGAGGCGGTGTACGCCGACGCCCGCAAGGCCATGGACGCTCTGACCAGGGACTTCACCACCGGCGACACCGCGCCGGACATGGACACCGCCGCCTCCGCCGCCCGGGCGCTGGCCCGGCAGGAGGTGCTGGACAGCCTGGCCATGCTGGAGCAGGGCTACATCGACGCTCTGACGGCCATCGCCGGTGACATGGACGCCCTCTCTTATGCGTGGAAGGCGCGTCTCACCGCCGTGCTGGACAGCGGCAAGGCCGCCCTTCACGCGGCGGCCACTCCGGCGTTGGAGGACATCGACGACTACGGCGTGCTGGAGGACAAGCTGGCCACCGGCAAGCAGGCTCTGTCGGACATCTTCGCCGACGTCTCTGCCCGGCTGACGGCCCTGGCCGCCTCCGCCGCCAACGAGAGCGCCTGGAACGGCACCACTGTCGAGCCCGGGAAGGACGCCAGCGGCGTCTATCAGATCGGCACCGCCGAGGAGCTGGCCTGGCTGGCCGCGGAGATCAACAATTCCTCCAACAACTCTCAGAGCTACAGCGCCGTGCTGACGGCGGACATCGACTTGGGCTACCGCCCCTGGACGCCCATCGGCTGCTATGTCGATTGGCAGAACAACCACCCCTACCGCGGCGTCTTTGACGGCCAGGGCCACACCGTGTCCGGCCTGTACGTCACCGCGCTGAGCAACGGCTATGCCGGCCTGTTTGGCTATACCTCCGGCAGCACCACCATCAAAAACCTCACCGTCGAGGGCGAGATCCGCCTTGAGGACGTCTCCACCACCGCCAAGCACATAGGCGGCATCGTGGGCGAGGCCAACGCCAAGCTGGAGCGCTGCGTATCCCGGGTGCGCATCAGCGCCGCCGGCTTCGGCACCAGAGATACTTGCGCCGTGGGCGGCATCGCCGGCAAGCTCAGCGGCGCCATGACCGACTGCCGCTTCGAGGGCAGCATCGATATTACCTGCAAGCGCGGCGGCGCCTATATCTCCGGCGGTGTGGGCGGTCTGGCGGGCAATGCCGCCGGCGGCGCCCTGACCAGATGTGTCAATACCGGCGCCGTCACCGTGGACAAGGGCACAGGCGTGGGCGGCATCGCCGGCATCACCTCCCGCGAGGTCACCTTCACCCAGTGCGCCAACACCGGCCATATCTCCAACGACACCACCGCCGTTCTCAGTAGCGGCGAAAAGCCCAAGGGCGGTACCGGCGGCATCCTCGGCGTGGGCAAGAGCGGCAACGTGTCCATCTCCCTCTGCTACAACACCGGCACTGTCTCCGGCACCACCATCGTCGGCGGTATCCTCGGCGGCGAGGCGGGAGATTATGGCACATCTATCTCCAATGGCAACCCCTCTCTCACCGTGGAAAACTGCTATAACGCGGGACTTCTCGACGTGGGCAGCAGAACCAACCGCATCGGCTCTCTGGTGGGCTTCCCCATTGCCGGACAGTACCGTGACGGTCTTTACGTCCTCGGCAGCAGCTCCCGTCAGGCGAAGGGCTGGTTCAGCTCTCAGGGCGAGTGCATCACCGTTCTGGACACACTGACGGCGGCGGCGATAAACCGCACCGGCGACATGGTGGACAGCATCGCCCAGCTGAACAGCGGCTGCCCCCTGTTTATGTGGCAGCTGGAGGAAACGGCAAGCCGCAGCGCGGTGATCGCCTATCTCCGCAGCTACTATACCGACAACGTCCGCACAGCCGCCACACCCGCCCAGCGGGACGCGCTGGAAACCCAACTGGCCGAGACGGAAGCCGTTATCAACGCTCCCGCCTCTAAAGCCCCGGCTATCGTGGAAGCCTACGAGACCATGCTCTCCGCCATGAACGCCGACACGCTGGTGCAGGCGGCGAAGGACGAGGCGAAAGCCGAGCTGAACAGGCTGAAGGAGGACAGTGCCAAGACCTACCCCGCCATCAAGGACAAGCTGAAAGCCCTTCTGGACGACCGGCTTGCCGCGCTGGACAAGTGCAAGACCGGTGCCGAGGTGCAGAGCGGCGTGGATGCCTTCGCCGCCGGCGTGGTGGATCTTCTCATCGACGACGCGGCGGGTGCCAGGCTGAAGGAGCTGGCGACCAAGCTCAAGACCATCGAATCGGCATACAACGCTCTGGACAAGACACGGCAGTCCCTTGTGACGAAATACGGCAAGCTGGCTGGTATGCAGCAGCTGTACAAGCAGTACACGGAAAACCTTGAAGCCCTGAAAAAGTGGTACGGCGAGGACTGCAAGCGATACGACTACATCAAAAAGACGGTGGAAAAGCTGTACAACGGTGCTGTGACGCAGCTGGGCGAGTGCACCGACAAGGCCGCCATGGACGCGGTGATGAACGGCTACGTGGTGGATATTGCGGAAGCTCTGACCGGCGACATTGCCTACAAGCCCGGCAAGACCCCCGCCTCCGCACTGAAGAATCTGGAAACGCGCATCAAGAACGCCCGCACGGCGTACAACAGCCTCACAGCGGAGCAGAAGCAGCTCTTTGACAAGGATCTGCTTGCATCACTGCAAGGTGCGGAATCGCTGCTCTCCGCCTACAACAGCGGCATCTCCTCTCTAAGCTCCCGTCTCCAGCAGGATAAAAAGGCGTACCCCGACCTGTCGGACAAGCTGGAGCGTCTGGCGAGCCGCGCCCGCAACGCCATGGACAGCAGTGTGGACACCTCCGGCATCCTTTCCGCGCTGGATCGCTACGCCGCCTCCGTGGTGGACGCGCTGATCGACGACATCGGCTACGTGCCGGACGTTATGTCCGAATCCGATGCGGCGGTGCTCCGCGGCAAGATCTCCCGGGCGCAGTCGGCGTACAACGCCCTGACCGCCGCGCAGAAAAAGCTGGTCAAGGGCGTCACCGCACTGGAAACCGCTGCGGCACGTATGGCGGCCTACGAGGAAAACTACAAGGCGGCGCAGAGGGTCGTGGAGTTCATCAAAGCCATCGGCACCGTCACCAAGGACAGCTATGACGCCATCAAGCGCGCCACCGACGCCTATAACGCGCTGACCCCCGTGCAGAAGGCTCTGGTGCCCCAGTGGGCGATCGATCTTCTGGAGGAGGCGACCGCCAAGTACAAGGAGCTGACGGCGGCGGACGATACCGTCTCGGCGGAGCAGCCTGCGGAGCTGCCTCTGGACGACCTGCGGACAGAAGAGGCTGCAAAGCCTGACCGCCCCTTCGACTGGACGATCATCTGGATGGGCGCGGGCATTCTGGCGGCACTGGGCATCATCGTGCTGCTGTGGAAGTGGTTCTCCGCTACCAAGCAGACCCGCCGCAGAAACGACGAATAACCTCGCCCGGAGGGGGAGACTTCTATGGTCTCTCCCTTCGAGCGGCGTTCTGAACCAAGGAGAAAATCAATGAAAAAGAGAACGATACGTCTCCTGCGCGGCGGTCTGTGGCTGCTGCTGTGCGTCGCGCTGACGCTATGCGCGCTGTCACTGCGCTCAGAGGCCCCGCCCCGCGAGGACGTGGACGCCGCCTCCCGTATGCTGGTGTCCTCCTCGGAACTTCTCTACGACGCGGACAGCACCTCCCAGATCGACAGCTCCTCTCTCAGCGGGGAAGCGGAGGAGCCGCCCCCGCCGGAGCAGCCGGAGCCGCCCCAGGAGACGCCCCCGGAGCAGACGGACGCTCCCGCTGAGGCACCGCCCCAGGACGTGCCCTCGGACGACAGCGGCATCGGCGACCTTATGGACATTGGCAGCAGCGGCGGCGGATCCGGCGGTCAGCTGCCAGCCCGCCGCCCCGGCGAGGCACAGGGCAGTGCCGAGGTCGGCGACCCGGATCGCTACTTCGAGACCAGCATCATCGACGGCGACGTGGTGGACTACGAACGCTACACCTTCACCATCCGCCATCTGAAGCCGGAGCTTCAGGTGCTGGGGCTCACCGTCACCCTGAACGGTCAGTCCCTCGACTATAAAGCGTCCTCCTCCAGCGTGCTCCTGAAGCTCGCCGAGGGTGCCAACTCCATCGTGGTTCGCGCCTTTTACAGCGACGGCGCAAACACCGTCACTGCGTCTCAGGGCTACACGGTCTACTACGGCGCAGGCGGTGAGGTGGTCATTATCGCCGTCCGCGACAGCGACGGCGTATCCCTTGCGGATCTCCACACCACGTCGGACAGCACCCTCTCCTTCACCGCCTACGGTCTGAAGGACGGCAATAAGCTCCGCGCCTCCGTCCGCTTCAACGGCAAGACCGTCACCGGCAGCGGCGACCGCTTCTCCGCAACGCTGGAATACGGTGTCAACACCTTCGAGATCAGTGCCGGCGGCAGAAACGACACCGTCACCGCCCGCTACACTGTCGAATACAAGGAGGACGGCTTCAAGATCACCAACAGCTTCAACGGCACCGTCATCGACAATACCACCAGCCAGCCCTCCCACATTGCCGAGGAGCTCCCCGTCTATCTGGACACTGAGTTCTTCCGCTTCCGCTTCTATCTCAATCAGGAGACGGGCAGGGAGCAGCTCCGGCAGGTGCGCTACAACAACAAGCCCCTGTCCCCCGACGGCGACGGCTGGTACACGGCGACGCTGGACACCCGGCGGCCCGCGTACCTGTCGCTGCACTATACCAACGCGGACGGTACGGACCTTGTCTACAAGTGGCTGGTGCGCTTCCACCGGAACGCAGAGGCGACGCCGGAGGAGAAAAAGCCCGTCATCAACGCCTCCATCGAGGTGGGCAGCACCGTGATTGGTCTGGAAAACGGTCTCGTTCTGAAAAGCCCGGATGTCATCACGATCATCAACTCCGTCAGCTCCGGCGGCGAGCAGCTCTACCTGAACAACTACCGAGTCTGGGTCAACGAGCAGGAGATCTACTCCCCCTGCAGCCAGACGGGCAGCTCCTTCGGCTACGAAACGTACCTCTCCAACGAGGGAGCCAACACCATCACCATCTCTGCCACGGACGCGGATGGATACGCGGTCAAGCAGAGCTGGACGGTGTACTATGAGAAGGGCGACGTGACCGTCACCATTAGCGTAGAGGCGACCACCGTAGGTCTTGGCTATCTGGTGCCCCCCACGGACGTAACGGTTCCCGGCGGCACGAATCTCCTGACCATGGTGACGCAGCTGCTGTCGGACAACGGCTTCTCCCCCTCCGTCAGCAGCAACTATCTCGCCGCCATACAGAGGCCCGGCATCTGCGACGGCTTCTACATTGACGAGGAACTGATGGAACTGATCGTGAGCGACGAAATGGACGACTTCGGCGCAGGCCTTGACCCCCAGCCCGCGTCCATGGACAGTCTGGGTGAATTTGACTTTTACCGCTGGTCGGGCTGGATGTATTCCTACAACGGACGCTATCCCGGCTACAGCATGAGTGCCTGCAAGCCGCAGGACGGCGCAGAGATACGCCTGCGCTTCACGCTGGCGTTGGGCAAGGACATCGGCGGCTTCAATGCCGACGCCGGCGTCTACGGTGCCTCCAGCGGCAACTATTATAGAGAATGGTGAGGAGAAAACAGTATGAACGCACACATTGAAAAGATATTACAGGAGGTCGGCAAGGTCATCGTGGGCAAGGAGGCGACTCTGGAGAAAATTCTGATGGCGGTGCTCTCCCGCGGACACGTGCTGCTGGACGATGTCCCCGGCACCGGCAAGACCACCACCGCGCTGGCTTTCAGCCGTGCGCTGGGTCTGCAATACGGCCGCATCCAGTTCACGCCGGACGTGCTGCCCTCGGACATCGTGGGCTTCTCCCTGTACCGCAAGGAGAGCGGTGCCTTCGTCTACCAGCCCGGCGCGGTGATGACCAACCTTCTGCTGGCAGACGAGATCAACCGCACCTCCAGCAAGACCCAGTCCGCGCTGCTGGAGGTCATGGAGGAGCGACAGGTCACCGTGGACGGTCACACCCACAAGCTGCCCGACCCCTTCGTGGTCATCGCCACCCAAAACCCCGTTGGCTCCGCCGGCACGCAACTGCTGCCCCAGGCACAGCTGGATCGCTTCATGGTGCGGCTGGAGATGGGCTACCCCGACTTCGCCAGTCAGGTGAACATCCTCCGGAATCGCCAGACCGGCGACCCGCTGCAAGCGGTGCAGACCGTCTGCTCTGCGGAGGAACTCCTGACCATGCAGGCGCAGGCGCAGCAGGTGCACATGGCGGACGCGCTGCTGGAATACGTGACGAAGCTGGCGGAGGCAAGCCGCAGCCACCCTCTCGTGGTGCTGGGCGTCAGCCCCCGCGGCGCGCTGGCGGTGTGCCGTATGTGCAAAAGCCGCGCCTTCATGGCAGGTCGCGACTACGTGCTGCCCGACGACGTGACCGACGTATTCGCGGACGTGTGCGCCCACCGCATCGTCCTCTCCCCCAAGGCGCGGATCTCCGAAACCTCCCCATCGGACGTGCTGGCGGAGGTGCTCCGGCAGGTCACCCGCCCCGACCACATCTGAGCCATGGCGAAAAACAGAGTTTTATTCGCGCTCTGGCTGCTGCTCTGGCTCTCCATCTGGCTCTGGGGCAGCGGAAACGCGGCGGGCTTCCTACTGCTGGCAAGTCTGCTGGCAGCCGCCTTGGAGATTTCCCTCTCGCTGCTGGTGCGCCGCCGCATCACGGCTTCTCTTTCCGCACCCGTCTCCTGCCGCAAGGGCGAGGACTTGACGGTGGAGCTCCGCGCCTCCAACGCCTGCTTTTTCAGCTGTGCCGGTCTCCGCGCCGTCCTCCGCTGCCGCAACCTGCTCACCGGCGAGACGGAGGACGCGGTGCTTCGTCTCTCCGTGGGCGGCAGGGGCTCGCAGCAGCTTCAGCACACTCTCCGCCCCCGCCGCTGCGGCAAGCTGACCGTGGAGTTGACCCAGCTGCACGTGTTTGACCTGTTCGGTCTCCGGGGTGCGGCGGTGCCTGTGGACTGCGGTGCCGCCACGCTGGTCATGCCCACCGTCTACCCGGTGGAGCTGACCGTCTCCGAGCGGCAACGCTCCCTCGGCGACAGCGACGAGTTCTCCATGTACCGCCCCGGCGATGACCCCAGCGAGACGTTCACCCTGCGGGAGTACCTGTCCGGCGACCGCATCCGGAGCATCCACTGGAAGCTGTCGGAAAAGATGGATCACCTCATGGTGCGCCAGCTGGGACTGCCGGTGGACGACTCCCTCCTTCTCCTGCTGGACAGCAGCGCGGATGCCGCGCCCTCGGCAGCGGAGCGGGAGGCATTGGGTGAGGCGGCGGTCTCCGTCTCCGCCGCCCTCTGCGGCGAAAGCATCCCCCACCGCCTCGCGTGGCTGGATCGCGCCTCCGGCGAGCTGACGTTCCGTGAGGTCACCTGTCTGGAGGAGCTGACCCAGTCTCTCCCCGATGTCCTGTCCTCGGAGATCCGCTGCGAGGAGCCATCCGTGCTCCATCACCTGATGGCAGCAGCCTCGGAATACGCCCATATCATTGTGGTGACGCTCCGTCCCGCGCCGCCTGCGGCGGATAGCCGCTTTTCGTTCCTGTCGGTATCACCGGAAACACTGTCCGGAGAGGAGGGTGTCTACCTTGCGCTTTAAGAATACCCCTTGGCTGTCGGCACTGCTTCTGGCGGCAGGACTGTCCGCCCTCCCGGTGCTGCTGTTTTCACTGCCGGTACCGGTGTATATCCCCCTTCTCGCCGCGTCGGCGTCGTCCCTGTCCGCCGCCCTGACCGCCGAGCGAAAGCGTTTCTGGGCTGCGCCCGCTCTCTGGATGCTCCTGTGCGCGGCAACGCTCCTTCTTGCGCGGGACGGCGTCGCCCCGCTGCTGGACAGCCTCCTTACCGCGTGGCAGCAGCTCCACCCCCGCATCTATCCCGCCTACGCCGCTGCGGACTCTGCCGCGCCGCCTGCGGCGGTGGCGGCTGCTCTGGCGTCGCTGCTGGGTCTGTGGAGTGCCGCTTACGCCCGCCGTCCCCGTCCCGTATGGTTCTGGACGGCCTCCCTTCTGCTGTCACTGCTTCTGCTGACGTTTTCACCGACAGCCTCCCCGTGGCAGCTGGTGCTGGGCGCGCTGGTGCTGCTCCTGCTGTACGCCATTCGCTTCGGCAGGCGCGGCAGCACCGCCGCCGTCCGCGTATGGTGCCGCGCCGCCCTGCTCCTTCTGGCCGCCGCCGTAGTGCTGACCGCCCTCGGCGACACGGCGCGTCCCGCGCCTCTCACGTCCCTCCAGCAGCACCTCTCCCGCACGGTGCAGGAGATACGCTGCGGCTCCAACGACGATGCCGGACTCACCGACGGCGATCTGACCTCTGCGGGAACGCGCCGCCAGAGCGAGGATGCCATGCTTCGCGTCACCATGTCCCAGTCCGGCTCCTACTACCTGCGCGGCTTCGTGGGGGAGGTCTACGACGGCAGCCGCTGGCTCCCCCAGACCAACGCCACGCTCTCCGCCAATGCGGACACCTTCTACTGGCTCCACCACGACGGCTTTTACGGGCAAGCCCAGATCGTGGGGGCGGCGCAGTCCGCCGCCCCGGAGGTGCTGCATGGTGAGAACCGCATCACCGTCACCAACGCCGCAGCGTCCTCCCGGTATCTGTACGCTCCCTATGAGACCATGCCCACCAGCCCCACTCTGGATGCCGCCGCTATCGGCGACGCGGCGCAGTACGCGCCGGGGCTGCGCGGTCAGCGGAGCTACACCGTCCTCGCGGCGAACAACATCATCGTTCAGTACCAGAGGATCGCCGCCGGCCTCACCTCGGACGCGGTGCTGCCCTCCGCCTTCCTGCAAACGGAGGGTGCCTATAACCGCTACGTCTACACTGTGGACACCGCCCTCCCCCCGGAGCTTGACAGCTTCCTGCGGGAGAAGCTGGGAGCCTACACCGTAGAGGACGGGCAACGCCACTTTGACTACCAGAAGGCGAAGCAGAACATTCTGTTCTACCTGAGCACCTACGCCACTTACAGCGAAAGCGTATCGCCGGTGCCGCCGGGCGTCGATTTTGTCCTCAGCTTTCTGGACGGTGCCCAGACGGGCTACGATGTCCACTACGCCTCGGCGGCGGCGATGATGTTCCGCTACTACGGCATCCCCGCCCGGTACGCGGAGGGCTTCCTCGTAACGAAGGACGATGCCTCCCGCCTACAGCCCGGCGAAACGCTGACGCTGAACGGCACCAGCGGCCACGCCTGGGTGGAATACTACCAGGACGGCGTGGGCTGGCTCCCCTTCGAGGTCACTCCCGGCTACCTCTCGGCGATGGAGCAGGCGGAGACATACCGCAGCATCTCCGGGCTTGTGGGACACTCCTCAAGGGCGCAGGAATCCGAGAATCTTGACGCCCCCCAGCAGGAGGACGAGGAGCCGTCCCTGCTGTCCTTCTGGCTGAAATACCGGCTGAAAATACTGCTTTTCCTGTCGGTGCTGGCGGCGGTGGTTCTCCTGTGCCTGTTCGTCCTGTGGCTGGCGTGGCAGCGCAAAAAGACGGCGCGCCGGAAGGCTGCTTTCCTCAGTGACGACATCCCCCGCGCCATCCGCACCATCTACCTCTACACCATGGACGTTCTTCTGTCTCAGGGTCTGCCCCTGCGGAACTGCTCCCCTGCGGACTACGCGCAGGACATCGACGAGGATCTCCGTCAGGAGTACCTGTCGGTGGTGTCTCTCTGGGAGGAAGCAAAATTCAGCGGTCACCCTATGGAGGAGAGCCAGCGTCAGCGCGCCCTGCGCCTGAAGGACGAGGTCTGGACGCGCACATGGCGCGTCTCCGGTCCCCTCCGCCGCATCCGTCTGAAATACGTGCTGTTTCTGTAAGCGAGGTGCACTATGAAAAGGCTCTTTACGTCTCTTGTGGCGGCCGTCGCGCTGCTTCTCTGTGCCTGCGGCGGACAGGCGCAGGAATCCCCGTGGCAGACCGCCTACCGGGAAACCGGTCAATACCTGCTATCACAGCCCGCCCCCACCACAGGCTCCATCGGCGGTGAGTGGGCGGTAATCGGTCTGCGCCGCGCCGGTCTCCTCACCGATGAGATGGCGCGCAGCTACAAGGCGGCAGCGGAGGATTATGTCCGTCAGGCCGGCTCTCCGCGCCTCCACCGCGCAAAATCCACGGACACCTCCCGCACCATCCTTGGTCTGACCGCCGCCGGATACGACGCCACGGCCGTGGCGGGCATCGACCTGACGGCGGGTCTTTCGGACATGAGCTACCTCCGCATACAGGGTCTCAACGGCCCCATCTGGGCACTGATTGCACTGGACTGCGGCGGCTACGCCATCCCGCAGGCGGCGGAGGGCGAGGAGCAGACCACCCGTGAGGGTCTGGTGTCGGAGATCCTCTCCGCCCAGTGCCCTGATGGCGGCTGGACGCTGCTGGGTGAAGCATCGGACGTAGATATGACCGCCATGGCGTTAACGTCCCTGTCCCCCTATCTGGAGAACAGGGACGTCCAAGCCGCCGTGGAGCGGGCGTTGACCTGCCTTTCCCGCGTCCAGCAGGATAACGGCGGCTTCATGAGCTGGGGTACGGTCAACAGCGAATCCTGCGCTCAGGTCATTGTGGCTCTGACGTCGCTGGGCATCGATCCGGCAGCGGACAGCCGCTTCATCAAAAACGGTGCGTCACCGCTGGACGGACTCTGTGCCTTTGCCTGCGTGGGCGGCGGCTTCCGTCACAGCGATGAGCTGCCGGAGCCTCCCGCCGTAGCACCCACGGTGACCAAGCAGACCGCACCGGTCACCGCAGCAGCCAGACAATCGCACCCAAACAGCGTGACAGCCAGTCAAGTAAACCCGGATAGGACGGCAGCCAAGCAGGTGGCGTCGGACGGTGCAATAGTCGTTCCAATAGAGCCGGACGGCATGGCGACTGAGCAGGGCTTCTACGCGCTGACCGCCTA
>OLGJ01000918.1_pt1 | contig 15188 bp, 10 predicted proteins | sample 1605431 | NCBI WGS metagenome assembly OLGJ01 (sample SAMEA3888920, study PRJEB22519) | human gut metagenome | biome: human gut; feature: human-associated habitat; material: faeces | place: Denmark | collected 2009
TAGCAGCATTTAGTGATTGAAAGGAATAAAATTTAGTATGGCAAAAGTTGCGCCGAGAACCCTGTCGGGCTTCATGGAGCTGCTTCCGGCAGACCAGATAAAGATGGAAAAAATGATGGAGACGCTCAGAAAGAGCTACTCCGTTTACGGCTTTGCTCCGCTTGACACGCCGGTGATCGAATCGGCGGAGGTGCTGCTTGCAAAGGGCGGCGGCGAGACCGAAAAGCAGATATACAGATTCAATAAGGGCGACAGCGACCTTGCACTGCGCTTTGACCTGACCGTTCCGCTTGCAAAATTCGTCGCGGCAAATTACGGACATCTGACGTTTCCGTTCCGCCGCTATCAGATAGGCAAGGTCTACCGAGGCGAAAGAGCACAGCGCGGCCGCTTCCGCGAGTTTTATCAGGCCGATATCGATATCATCGGCGACGGTAAGCTCGATATCATAAACGAGGCGGAAATCCCTGCGATAATCTATCGCACCTTCACCGCGCTCGGCCTCAAGGGGTTTAAAATAAAGGTCAATAACCGCAAGCTCTTAAACGGGTTTTACAGCCTTGCCGGCATGAGCGAAAAGGCCGGAGACATAATGCGCACGGTCGATAAGCTCGATAAGATCGGCCCAAACAAGGTTCGCCAGCTTCTTATGGACGAGCTGCACATGTTCTCGCACAAGGCCGATGACGTTATGGACTTCATGGCCATAAGCGGCACGAATGCCGAGGTCATTGCCGGACTTGAGCGCTATAAGGGAATGGACGAGCTGTTTGACGAGGGCCTTGAGGAGCTCAAGACCGTCACAAGATACCTTGCCGATTTTGGCGTTCCGGAGGAAAACTTCGCAATCGACCTTTCGATAGCGCGCGGCCTTGATTATTACACCGGTACGGTTTACGAAACCGAAATGACTGCTCACCCTGAGATAGGCTCGATCTGCTCCGGCGGCAGATACGACGATCTTGCCGTATACTACACCGATAAAAAGCTGCCCGGCGTCGGCATATCCATCGGCCTTACGCGCCTTTTCTATGTCCTCAACGAGCAGGGCATGCTCTCAGACGAAACCGTGTCGGCTCCTGCCGATGCGCTCGTTATCCCCATGGCTGAGGATCTCGGCTACGCCATTGCCGCCGCAACGGCGCTGCGTGATGCTGGGGTGAGAACTCAGCTTTACTGCGAGCAGAAAAAATTCAAGGCAAAAATGAGCTATGCAGATAAGCTCGGCATTCCCTATGTGATCCTCATCGGCGAGGACGAGATCGCGGAAAACGTCGTCGCCGTTAAGAATATGACCACCGGCGAGCAGACAAAGCTCGGCTTTGCCGACGCTGCGTCGCTCATAAAGAAAGACATGGATGATCGCGCCCGTGCCGCGGTTATCAAAGAATAATGGAGGCAGAAGAAAATGACACAGTCAAGAACTCACACCTGCAATCAGCTCCGTATTGAAAATGTCGGAGAAAAGGTCAAGATCGTCGGATGGATGGAGAACGTCCGCGAGGTAGGCCAGAACTTTGCATTTGTCATTGTCCGCGATTTTTACGGCACGACGCAGGTCGTCGTCGAGACCGAGGATATGATGAAGGTCATAAAGGGCATAAACAAGGAGAGCACCATCTCCGTCGAGGGCACCGTGCGCGAGCGCGCAAGCAAGAACCCCAATCAGCCCACCGGCGACATTGAGGTCGTTCCCGAGAAGATCGAGCTGCTCGGCCGCTGCCGCTACAACTCCCTGCCGTTCGAGATCAACCGCAGCCGCGAGGCGGACGAGACCCAGCGCCTCAAATACCGCTATCTTGACCTGCGCAATCCCGCCGTCAAGAAGAACATCATCCTGCGCTGCAACGTCATCGCCGCGCTGCGCAAGGCCATGATGGAGCACGACTTCCTCGAGATCACCACCCCGATCCTGACGGCCTCCTCCCCCGAGGGCGCGCGTGACTACCTCGTCCCCGCCCGCAAGCACCCCGGCAAGTTCTACGCCCTGCCGCAGGCCCCGCAGCAGTTCAAGCAGCTGCTGATGACCTCCGGCTTTGACCGTTACTTCCAGATCGCGCCGTGCTTCCGTGATGAGGACGCGCGCGGCGACCGCAGCCCCGGCGAGTTCTATCAGCTCGACATGGAGATGGCGTTCGCCTCTCAGGAAGACGTCTTCGCCGTCTGTGAGGATGTCCTGCCCCCGATCTTTGCGAAGTTCGGCACGTATGACATCGCATCTCAGCCCCCGTTCCGCCGCATCAAGTACCTCGACGCACTCGAGATTTACGGCAGTGATAAGCCGGACCTGCGCATCGACCTGACCGCGACGAACGTCTCCTCCCTCTTTGAGGGAAGCAGCTTTGAGGTCCTTGCGGACAAGACCGTCAAGGCCGTCGCCATCTCCAACTGCACGCTCACGCGCAAGCAGATCGACAAGCTCCTGACCGACTGCGAGGTGCAGGCAGGCGCGAAGGGCTACTGGTTCAAGGTCGACGAAAAGGGCGACCTCGCCGGCGGCATCGCGAAGTTTGTCGACAAGGAAGCTGCTTCCAAGCTCCTGCCGCTCGAGCCTAACACGCTCGTGCTCGTCGCGGGCGGCGAGCTGGCCACCAAGCTCGTCGGCGTGATGATCAAGACTTTCGGCCCCGCGTGCGAGGGTCACATGAACAAGGAGCGCTACGAGTTCTGCTGGATCGTCGACTTCCCGATGTATGAGATCGGCGACGAGAGCGGCGAGCTCGAGTTCTGCCACAACCCGTTCTCCATGCCCGCCGGCGGCCTCGACGTGCTGCTCAAGGCCGAGCGCGGTGAGATCGACCCGCTCACCATCACTGCCGACCAGTACGACCTCGTCTGCAACGGCGTGGAGCTCTCTTCCGGCGCGGTCCGTAACCACGACCCTGAGATCATGATCAAGGCCTTCGAGCTCGTCCGCCTCGGCGAAGAGGACGTGAAGGCCAAGTTCCCCGCCATGTACAACGCCTTCTGCTACGGTGCGCCTCCCCACGCGGGTATCGCCCCGGGCGTGGACCGCATGGTCATGCTGCTGGCCGGCGAAAGCTCCATCCGCGAGATCATCCCCTTCCCCATGAACAAGAACGCCCAGGATATCATGATGGGCGCGCCGTCCACCGTGGAGCAGAAGCAGCTGGATGAGCTGCACATCGCCATCGTGGGCGAGGTGGAGAAGGACGACTGATGGAGACCGTCAAGCTCTACTACGAAAACGCCTTTCTGCAGGACTTCACCGCCGTGGTGGAGTCCTGCGGGGCTGTGAAGGGCGGCTTTGCGGTGGTACTGGACCGCACGGCCTTCTATCCCGAGGGCGGCGGACAGCCCGCCGACCACGGCACGCTGGGGGATGCCCGCGTGCTGGACGTCCATGAGAAGGACGGCGTCGTCGCCCACCTGTGCGACCGTGAACTGCCTGTGGGCGCTGAGGTCAGCGGCCATATCGACTGGGCGCGGCGGTTCGACCACATGCAGCAGCACTCCGGTGAGCACATCGTCTCCGGTATGCTGTGCAGCGCCTTCCACTGCGACAACGTGGGCTTCCACCTGGGCGCGGACACCGTGACCATCGACTACAACGCCGACATCCCCTGGGAGCAGGTGCTGGAGATCGAGCGCCGCGCCAACCGGTACATCTGGGAAAACCACCCCATCCACATCTGGTACCCCTCCCCGGAGGAGCTGGCCGCCCTGCCCTACCGCAGCAAAAAAGCCCTGGAGGGGCCTGTGCGCCTCACGGAGTTTCCCGGCGCGGACCTGTGTGCCTGCTGCGGCACCCATGTGGCCGCCAGCGGCCAGGTGGGCCTGGTGAAGTTCGTGGGCTGGCAGAAATTCCGGGACGGCGTGCGGCTGGAGCTGCTGTGCGGCCAGCGGGCGCTGGACCATCTCTCCGCCTGCTGGGAACAATCGCGGCAGATCGGTCAGGCGCTGTCGGTAAAGCCGGAGGCGTCCTTTGCCGCCGTGGAGCGGATGCAGTCCGAGCTGCTGGCCGCCAGGGAACGCGCCGCTGGATTGGAAGCGCAGGTCTTCGCCCACACAGCGGCGGAATACGCCGGCAAGGGCGACACCGTGCTCATCACCGCGCCGCTGGAGGGCGACGGTGTCCGCCGCCTGTGCGACGCCGTGGCCCAGACGTGCGGCGGCCGCTGCGCCGTGTTCTCCGGAACAGACGGCGCGTACCGGTACGCGCTCATCCATGCCGGACAGGATATCCGGCCGCTGGTGAAGGACATGAACGACGCGCTCCATGGCCGCGGCGGCGGCCGGGATGGCTTCGCCCAGGGCAGCGCCGCCTGCACGGCGGAGGAGATCCGGGCCTTTTTCTCCCGCCGGTAAACTGCTTCGCTGCGCGAAATAATTTTGCGTTATTTCAACAAAAAGCACCCCCGAAATGTGCAGAAAAAGCGCATTTCGGGGATTTCCTTTTATGGATATACATGATACAATAAGAGACACTGAATATTTCGCACAGAAAAGAGTGATACCTTGCCCGAAGAAAACAAGCTGGGCGTCATGCCCATTTCCAAGCTGATCTGGAATATGTCCCTGCCCATCATCGCGTCCATGCTGGTGCAGGCGCTGTACAATATCGTGGACAGCGTGTTCGTCAGCCGTGTCAGCGAGCAAGCGCTCACCGCCGTTTCGCTGGCCTTTCCCGCCCAGAACCTGATGATCGGTCTGGCCACCGGCACCGCCGTAGGCGTCAACGCCCTGATGGGCCGGGCGCTGGGTGCCGGACAGCGTGAACGCGCCGACAAGGTCGCCAACCACGGCATACTGCTGGCGCTGGTGGGCTTCGTCATCTCCGCCCTTTTGGGTGCCACCTGCTCCGACCTGTTCTTCCGTTCCCAGACCCAGATAGAGAACATCATCCGCATGGGCAACGACTACCTGCGGGTGGTGACCATCGGCTCCCTCGGTATGTTCTGCCAGATCATGTACGAACGGCTGCTCCAGGGCACGGGGCGGTCTATCCTCAGTATGTACACCCAGGGTCTGGGCGCCATCATCAACATCATTCTGGACCCCATTTTCATCTTTACCCTGAACATGGGCGTTACCGGCGCTGCCGTGGCCACCATCATCGGCCAGTTCTGCGGCTGCGCCCTGGCCATATACTTCAACCACAAGAAGAATACCGACATCACCCTGTCCATCAAGGGCTTCCGCCCGGACTTCCGGCTCATCGGCGAGATCTATGCCATCGGCCTGCCCAGCGTCATTATGATCGCCATCGGTTCGGTGATGACGTTCCTGATGAACAAGATACTCATCACCTACCACGCCGCCCACGAGACGGCGGCCACCGCCTTCGGCGCGTACTTCAAGCTGAACTCCTTTATCTTCATGCCCGTCTTCGGTATGAACAACGGCGTGGTGCCCATCGTCGCCTATAATTACGGCGCCCGGAACCGCAAACGCATGGTGGAGACCATCAAGCGCGGCGCGCTGTACGCCTCCATCATCATGGTCTTCGGCACCGTCCTCTTCTGGGTCATCCCCGGCCCTCTGCTGAAGATATTTGACGCCACCGACACCATGCTCTCCGTGGGCATACCCGCCCTGCGGATCATCTCCATCAGCTTCTGCATGGCCGGCGCGTGCATCGCCCTGGGCGCCTCCTTCCAGGCGCTGGGCAGATCCCTGTACTCCATGATCACCTCCATCGTCCGCCAGCTGGTGTTCCTGATCCCCATCGCCTACGTGCTGGCCCGGTACGGCGCCTCCGTGGGCAACAGCGACCTGGTGTGGTGGAGCTACCCCATCGCGGAGGTATTCTCCCTGACGCTGACGCTGTTCTTCTTCCGCCATCTGTACAAGACCGTCATCGCCCAGCTGCCCGAGGGCCGCGAATAAGAAAAGCGGAACTAAACCCCGCCGCGCTCCGTCTTAGTGGATAGAGGGCGGGCCCATCGCCCTCCCCGCCCCCGGGCGGCGTATATACACAAACAAATAGAGACAGAAAAGGAGGCACGACCCCCATGAAGAAGTTTTTGGCATTTATCCTGGCCCTGGCCTGCGCCCTGTCGCTGATGGCCTGCGGCAAAAAGAACAACGACGACAAGCCCGACCCCGATCCCGCGCCGGACCCCCAGCCCGCCGTCACCACCGCCGAGTTCACCCACGGCTATGTGGACATGGCGCTGGACCTGCCGGAGGGCTGGAGCTGGGAGCAGGTGTCTGATAACGGCACCGACAAGACCGAGGGCATCCGCTTCTACAAGACCGATGACCCCACCGTCAGCTACACGCTGCTGTGCTGGACGGGAGGCTACGGCATCTGCGGCACCGGCGTCACCAGTGAGGAGATCACCCTTGCCAACGGCATGAAGGTCTGGCAGCACACGGAGGAGAACACGGAAAAGGGCACCATGGTCATGGCGGACATCTTTTTTGAGGACGTACCGGGCAGCTATGTGGCTTCCCCCTCCGAGACCATGACCACCGAGGTGTGGAACGCCAACCGCGATGCGCTGCTGTCCATTCTGGGCACCGCCCAGATCGGCCGCAAGAGCGTCAGCCAGCAGGCCGCCATCGACGCGGCCAAGGCCCAGTACACCGGCGCGTACGATCAGGTGTACGCCACCTATGACGTCACCGCCGGCGCCTGGACAGTGAGCTTCAGCAAGAGCGCCGCCGGCGCAAAGACCGACCGTCTGGTGGTGGATGCCGCCGGAAAGGTCATGGCCGCCGGAAAGTAAAAAATATACCCGGCGACTTGACAAATGTCCGTCACCGGGTATAATGGAGATAGAGCAGCTGCGACAAGCGGTTTGGCTCGGTTACAATTGGGATTTCATTCAGAAAGCCGTCACTTGGCCGAGTGGCGGCTTTCGCGTTTTACCTTCAATGTAAAGACGAGTCCAAACAAGTGAATGGTCAACGTGATAGGCATACTGTCACCTCCTTTCGGAGGGCGCAGCCAAACCGCCTGCCGTAGCGCAGCAGCTCTATTCCGCAACATATTGTAACAATTTGGCGAAGGAATGTCAATGCTTTCCCTTGACAACCACCCCGAAACGTGCTATTCTCTTCCTGATACAGGCGATGACGGGCGTGGCGGCCCTGAGCCGCGGGAGGAAATGCCCGCCGGAAGCCCCGTTACCGGCAGAAGAGTGTGGAAGTATCCAAATTCAGGTGGAACCACGGACTATGTTTAGTTCGCCCTGAGCCTTACCGGCTCAGGGCGTTTTTTCTTGCCAAAACACTTCATATAGGAGGAACCTCACCATGAAAAACACCGAAAAGACGATGGACAAGATCGTCGCCCTCTGCAAAAACCGCGGCATCATCTTTGCCGGCAGCGAGATCTACGGCGGCCTGGCCAACACCTGGGACTACGGCCCCCTGGGCGTGGAGCTGAAGAACAACATCAAGAAGGCCTGGTGGAAGAAATTTGTCCAGGAGAACCCCTACAATGTGGGGCAGGACGCCGCCATCCTCATGAACCCCCAGACCTGGGTGGCCAGCGGCCATCTGGCCGGCTTCTCCGATCCCCTGATGGACTGCAAGGAGTGCAAGGAGCGCTTCCGCGCCGATAAGCTCATCGAGGACTGGTGCCACGAGAACGGCTTTGAGCTCAGCAAGCCCATCGACGCCTTCTCCCAGCAGGAGATGAAGGACTTTGTGGAGGAGCATGACCTCCCCTGCCCCAGCTGCGGCAAGCACAACTTCACCGATATCCGCCAGTTCAACCTGATGTTCAAGACGTTCCAGGGCGTCACCGAGGACGCCAAGAACACCGTCTATCTCCGTCCCGAGACGGCCCAGGGCATCTTCACCAACTTTGTGAACACCCAGCGCACCACCCGCCGCAAGCTGCCCTTCGGCGTCTGCCAGATCGGCAAGTCCTTCCGCAACGAGATCACCCCGGGCAACTTCATCTTCCGCGTCCGTGAGTTCGAGCAGATGGAGCTGGAGTTCTTCTGCAAGCCCGGCACCGACCTGGAGTGGTTCAACTACTGGCGCACCTTCTGCCACAACTGGCTGCTGGGCATCGGATTGAAGGACGAGAACCTCCGCCTGCGTGACCATGACCCCGAGGAGCTGTGCTTCTACTCCAAGGCCACCACGGACTTCGAGTTCCTGTTCCCCTTCGGCTGGGGCGAGCTGTGGGGCGTGGCGGACCGCACCGACTACGACCTGACCCAGCACCAGACCGTGTCCGGCAAGGACCTGACCTACTTCGACCCCGAGACCAACGAGCGCTACATCCCCTATGTGGTCGAGCCCTCTCTGGGCGTGGAGCGCAGCGTCCTGGCCGTGCTGGTGGATGCCTACGACGAGGAGGTCGTGGACGCGGAGAAGAACGACGTCCGCGTGGTGCTGCACCTGCACCCGGCCCTGGCCCCCTACAAGGCCGCCATCCTGCCCCTGAGCAAGAAGCTCTCCGAGCCCGCCCGCAAGATCTACGAGGACCTGTCCAAGGAGTGGATGCTGGACTTCGACGAGACCGGCTCCATCGGCAAGCGCTACCGCCGCGAGGACGAGGTGGGCACTCCCTTCTGCATCACCGTGGACTTCGACACCGTGGGCGATGCCGAGCACGCCGGCGACAACTGCGTCACCGTCCGTGAGCGCGACACCATGGAGCAGGTGCGTATCCCCATCAGTGAGCTGAAGGCCTATCTGGCCGAGAAGCTGGCCTATTAAGCGTAAAAAAAGAAAGCCCCGCGGGGCTTTCTTTTTTTGCTCACATATCCACGATCTGCAATTCGCTCTCGTCCACCTTCTGCATGTCCTTCTTGTTCATCATGTCGTACATACAGGGCACCACGAACAGCGTCATCAGCGTGGCGTACAGCAGTCCGCCGATACAGACCACGGCGATGGGCTGCATCAGCGCCGTGCCGGCGTTTTTCGCCGTGGCGGTGACGATCAGGCCCAAAATCGTGGTCAGACTGGTCATCAGGATCGGCCGCAGGCGGGTCACGCCCGCGTCGATGATCGCCTCCCGGCGCTCCATGCCGGACAGCCGCTGCTGGTTGATGTAATCCACCAGCACGATACCGTTGTTGACGATGATGCCCACCAGCATCACAAAGCCGATCAGGCTGATGACAGATACCTCGATCCCCGCGATCAGCAGGGCCAGGAAGCCGCCGGTAAAGGCCAGCGGGATGGTAAACATGACGATGAACGGGGATTTCAGCGACTGGAACTGTGCCACCATGATGAAGTACACCAGCACCACGCCCAGCAGCAGCATCAGCAGCAGCTGGCTCATGGCCTCCATGATCTGCTCGTTCTCTCCGTTGAATTCCGCGGTGACGCCCTCCGGCAGCGTCAGACCGCTGACGGCCTGCTGCGCCGCGGAGGTCACGTGGGTGACGTTGTAGCCATCGGCGATGGCGGCGGTCACGGTAACACACCGGCGCTGCTGGTCACGGGAGATGGTGTTCATGGACACCGTCTCCGTCACGGTGGCCACATCGCCCAGCTTGAAGGTCTTGTCCTCCTCGCTGTCCCCGGTCAGCTGGCCCATGGTGCCGCTGCCCGAGGTGCTCCCGGTCATGGCGGAGGACGCGCTGCTCTCCGCCGACAACTCCAGCTCCAGCAGGTTTTCCCGCTTGAGGACGCTGCCCTCCGCCGCGTCCACGGTCAGGTCCATGTCCTCGCTGTCCAGCGTCACATCAGAGACGCTGGCGCTGCTCTGCAGCGCCGCGGCGATCTGCATATACACCTGAGCCACGGTCAGCCCCTTTTCCGCCGCCGCCTTCCGGTCGATGGTCACCTGCAGCGCCGGGGCCGAGGCGTCCAGCCCGTCGCTGACCTCGCCGACGCCCTCCACCTGCTCCAGCCGCCGGGCGATGGTCCGGGCACTGCTCTGCAGATCCGTCATATCGCTGCCGAACACCTGCAGCGACACGCCGCTGCCGGTCATATAGCTCATCATACCGCTCATCACGCCGCTGGCCGTCACCTCACAGGGCAGGTCGGCACACAGCGTCTCGATCTCCTTCCCCGCCACAGAGCCGAAGGTCCCCTCCGGCATGGTGATGTAGCCCTCCACGTCATAGCTGCCGCCGGAGGCGCCGCCCATGGCACCGCCCATGTTCAGGCCGCCCATGGTGCCGCCGCCCATCATAAAGCCGGCGTCCTGCACGTCGTCCACAGTCATCACCCGCTCCAGCACCTCGTCGGCCAGCCGTACCGCCTCCTCGCGAGAGGTGTCCTCCGGCATGGTGATGGTCAGGGACAGGTTGTTCATATCCATCTCCGGCATAAAGGTAAAGCCGCGGCGCAGGCACGCGCCGGCACTGGTCACCAGCAGCACCAGCGACAGCAGCAGCACGCCGGCCTTGTGGTCCAGCGAAAAAGCGATGGCCTTCCGATAGGCGGGATAGACCTTGTCCAGCAGGCCCGGCTTCTGCACCATGGGCCGGCGCAGCATACCGCTGGCCATCGCCGGCACCAGTGTCAGCGCCACCAGCAGGCTGGCCAGCAGCGAGTAGGTGATGGTCAGCGCCAGATCGGTGAACAGCTGGCGGGTCAGGCCCTCTACGAACACGATGGGCGCGAACACGCACACGGTGGTCAGGGTAGAGGCCGTCACCGCGCCCAGCACCTGGCCCGCGCCGGACACCGCCGCCTGAATGATGGTGGCGCCCTTGGCCCGCAGGCGGTAGATATTCTCAATGACCACCACGGAGTTATCCACCAGCATACCCACCGCCACGGCCAGACCGCTCAGGGAGATCATGTTGATGGTCACGCCGGTGAAGTACATAAGTACGATGGCAAAGATCACGCTGACGGGGATAGACACCAGCGTGATGACCGTGGGCCGCCAATCCCGCAGGAACAGGTACAGAATGACCACGGAGAACAGCGCGCCCCACAGCAGCGACGAGGTGATCGTCTCCACGATCAGGTAGATATAGTCGCCCTGGTCCATCAGCGGCGCGAAGGACAATCCCTCGTACTGGCCCTCCAGCTCCTCGAACCGTGCGCTGATGTTATTGGACACCTCCGCCGTGGCGTAGTTGGACTGCTTGGTAAAGGTGATGAGAATGCCGTTGTCGCCGTTGACCTTGGTGTACAGCTCCCCGGCGTTGTCCGTGACCACCACGGTGGCGATGTCGCCCAGTGTCACCGGCTCGATGCCGTCCATGCCCAGGTCCAGCAGCACCATATCCTCCAGCTCCTGGCGGGAGGACACGTTCTCGCCCACGGATACCATGTATTTCACGCCGCTGTCGTCCTCAATGTACCCGGCAGGCATGGCGAAATTCTGTGCCGTCAGCAGCTGGCTGACGGCGGAGATGGACAGCATACCGCCCACGTCCGTCTGGTCGGCGATGGACTTGTACGCCTCGTTGATCTGGTCCATGCCGGCCTCGATCTGGGTCATGGCCTCATCCAGCTGTATCTGCGCCTCCGTCAGCTGGGTAATGCCGTCGATCAGGGAGAGCGTCAGGTCATAGACCTCACTGGTGACCTCCCGCTTCAGCTCGCCGCTTTCCAGATCCTGCATCAGCTTATCCAGCGTCGCGTTCAGCCGTTCCAGCGTCTTTTTCAGCTGCTCCAGCTCATCCTTCCCGGGCACGGTGATGGGCGGCTCACCGGGCTCCGGATCCGGGTCTGGCTTCGGGATCTGGCCCCGGGCCTCCTTCAGATATTCGTACAGCTTATCCACCGCCGCGCCCGCCTTGGCCGCCGCGCCGGCGGCAATGGCCTCCTTGGCCTCATCCAGCTGTGCCTGCCCCTTTTCCACCTGGTCCTTGGCCTTCTGCAGATCCAGCTTCGTCTTGTTCAGTTCGGTACGCACCGCATCCGCCAGCTTCTCCGACAGGGCGTCCAGCTTGGCCTCGTCCAGGATCACATGGGCCTCCCGGGTCACGGCGCCGCTGACCGAAATGCTGGCCACACCGGACACGCCCTCCAGCTTGGGGGACAGCTCTCCGGTGACGAAATCGCTGAGCGCGTACACGTCCATGTCCTCCCGGGACACGGCGGCCACCATCACCGGCAGCATGGAGGGATTGATCTTCAGCACATAGGGGGCGGAGACGGTGTCGTCCCAACTGCCCTGCAATACGGAGATCTTCTGCTGGATGTCCACACTGATGGTGTCCATATTGGCGCCGTCCTCGAACTCCAGCGTGACCATGGATACGCTGTCCTGGCTGGTGGAGGTGACGGTCTTGATCTTATCCAGCGTAGCCATGGACTGCTCCACCGGCCTGGTGATGGACTGCTCAATGGACTCCGGGCTGGCGCCGGGATCAGAAGTGACGATGATGACATAGGGAAAGTCCATGTTGGGCAGCAGATCCGGTGTCATTTTCAGATACGCCACCACGCCCAGCACGATAATGCCCAGCACCGTCACAAAGATCGTCAGCGGTTTTTTCACGCTGAAGCCGGCCATATCTGTCCCTCCTTTTTCCGCCTGCAGCGCCCACGCACCCAGGGTAAAACTGTAATAATGTGTAAGTGTACCATCCCCGCCGCCGACTTGCAAGCGGAACGGCGCAGAATTCACGAAAGCGTTACAAATACAGGGTTTTCTCGGGAAAATAGTTCGGAGTTCGTAGTATTCTTTGCGCCGTCTTTACGCGTCCGGACGATGAAAAACGCGGACGCAGATGCGTCCGCGTTTTTCGCAAATAAGAAAGAGAAAAGGGAAGAAACCAGCAAAATCAGCCGGTGCCCCGTTACAGCAGCGTGCACAGCAGGCGCAGCTCGGCGGCCAGCCACACCGGCATCAGCATGGCGGTGACACGGCACACGGGGTTGATGTTCCCCGTCAGCAGGCACACCAGCGTGAACGCCAGAATAACCGCGATCACAACAGCGGCGATCGCCTTTGCCGGGGAAGTCTTGGTTTTCGTGTTTGTCATAGGGAACAACTCCTTTCTGTATTGTGGCCAAATCATACCACAAAGGTTGGTGCTTGTAAAATTGATTATTCTACAGTATAATATAGGCATAAACTATAATTTGGAGAGCCGCCTATGACCAACCAGGACATCGAGACCTTTTTCGCCGTGCTGGACCACGGCACCATGACCGCCGCCGCCGAGGCGCTGTACATTACCCAGCCGTCCCTGTCCGCCCGGCTGAAGGCACTGGAGGACCAGGTGGGCGCGCCTCTGTTCCACCGTGGCAAGGGCCAGCGCCGCATCACCCTGACGGATGCGGGCCAGCACTTCCTGCCTCTGGCCCGCCGGTGGCAGAACCTGCTCTCGGAGACGCAGACCTTCGCCGCCGCGGAAAAGCGTGAGTTTCTCCACGTCATCGCCGCCTACACCGCCAACCAGTACATTCTGCCCCCGGTGTACCAGCGGTTTCTGGAGCGTGAGCTGCCGGTGAACCTGTGGGTGGAGTCCATGCGGACGGACCAGGCGGTGTCCGCCGTAGCCCGGGGCGACGCGGACATGGCCATCGTGGACGGCGCATTGCACTACGATCTGCAGATCGAAGCCAAACCCCTGTTCCGCGAGGGCTTCTTCCTGGTAGTGCCCAAAACGGTGGCACTGACGGAACCGGTAGAGGCCACCACCATGCACGTGCAGGACGAGATACTCATCTACGGCCAGCCGGAGATACTGCAATGGCACGACTACTGGTACGGCGTGGATGCCCGCCCCCTGCTGTACACCGACACGCCCCAGCTGGCCGAGACCCTGCCCGCCTGCGGCAAGCGCTGGAGCATCATCCCCGCCGGCGCCACCGAGCCCTATCTGCGGATGTTCAGCAACGTGCAGGTGCTGCGCCTGGCCCACCCGCCGGCGGAGCGCACCTTCTACCTGGTCACACCCAAGGGCCGCGCCCTCTCCGCCGCTGCGGAGACACTGCTGGAGGACCTGCGGGTGCAGATACAGGATCTGGAGGGCATCACCTGGTATTGAGCAGCGAAAGAGACACACCCTTCGGTGTGTCTCTTTCTGTCGTTTTGTGTCGCATTCTGTCCTTGCACGTCGTATGGCGGCCATTCACGTCGATTTTCGTCTTTTGACGTCGCACGATGACCTTTTGCGTCGTTTCCCGTCGTTCCCCGTCGCACACAGACGTATCCCGTCGCTTTCCGTCGACCCATGTCGAACACGGACACATTCCGTCGCTTCCTGTCGCAATGTGTCGAATACCGTCCTATCCCCGCCGCAGCTGGCCCCGGATCAGCCGCGTCACCGCGTCTGCCAGCCACCCGATGGCCGGCAGGCGCTCCATGGCCTGTCCGTAGATACGCCGGGCGTCCGGCACCTCCCGGTCGCTTCCGGTGAACAGACACACCGGCAGCACGCCCCGCAGCCGCAGGGCCGCAGCCTCCGCCGCCGTGTCGTCCACGCCGCGCTTCCCGGTGTAGGCCCATCCGCCCAGGCCATTGGGTATCCGCTGGTCGTCGTTGGGGCTGGCATCCGAGAGCACCAGCAGCAGCGACTGCTCGCTGCGCCGCTGCCGCAGCAGCCAGCCCATGGCCCGCAGGGCCAGCCCGTCCCGGTTCCACCCCGCGGCCACGTAGTCGAATACCCCCTCGTTCTGCTCCGGATGGTCATAGTCCCGCAGCACCCGCAGCACCGTGCAGCCGCTGACGGAGCAGAACGCCGTCACCCGCACGGGGATACGGCACCGGCTCAGGCTCTCCGCGATGAGATACGCCTGTGTGGCCAGCTTCTCCTGCTGCCGGTTCTGCGAGGCCGAGCCGTCCAGCAGCAGGTCCACGGACAGCTCTCCCGGCTCCTGCGGCGACCGGCGGGAAAACACCCGCTCGTCCCCCAGCGCCCCGGCGCGCCAGGCCAGCTCCGGCCGCAGCCTCCCGGCGCGGCCCGTACCGCCCTCGTCCTCCGCCCGCAGCAGCAGCGTGTTCTGCAGCTTCTGCGTCAGCTGTGCGATGGCCAGCTTGTTTTCCACCAGATGCTCCTGATAATACGCCCGGTTCTTCTCCCGCTGCTGCCGGAAGTGGGCCGCGTCCCAGGCCGCCTCCGGCGCGGGCGCGCGGCCCACCGGTTCGCCGCGGGTAAAGTGCAGCCGGCAGTTCTTGTGCACGCCGGTGCACAGGGCGCGCTCCGCCTCACTGCGCTGCCCCGGCGTCAGCATGGACGCGCCGAAGCAGTCCTCCACATACCGCCGCAGGATCGGCTCCGGCGTCCGGCCCTGCAAAAAGCTGAACAGCGTCTGCTTCTGCAGACCGCCGCTGCCGCCGGGCGCGTCGTGTGACAGCGCCCGCAGGGCGTTGGGCCGCACAAAGT
>OLGJ01000928.1_pt1 | contig 14918 bp, 10 predicted proteins | sample 1605431 | NCBI WGS metagenome assembly OLGJ01 (sample SAMEA3888920, study PRJEB22519) | human gut metagenome | biome: human gut; feature: human-associated habitat; material: faeces | place: Denmark | collected 2009
TACTTAAAAACAAAAAATCCTAAATCTTTAAAAATATGTGTATTGCTAGATAAAAAGGCAAGAAGACAAAAAAAAATAAAAGTGGATTATACAGGATTTGAAATAGAAAATAAATTTGTACTTGGATATGGACTTGACTATGATGAGAAATATAGAAATTTACCTTATATTGGATATGTAGAAGTGTAATTTTTATAGATAGGAGAAAAATGAAAAAAATAAAGTAAAAAATATATATGATTTAGCAGGAAATGCTTGGGAATGGACGATGGAAGCTAACTTTACAAATTCAAGAACTGTAAGAGGTGGAGATTGCTCTTATGATGGAGAATCTTATCCTGTTTCTGCAAGATTTTCATTTAAACCAACATATACAGGAGAAAAATTGGAGAATATAGGTTCAAGAATGATTTTATATTAAAAAATACTTATATAAAAAATTGAAGAATTACTTAAAGAGTAGTTCTTCGATTTTTATAATTTAGTGGTAATAGAAAAGGTAAATGAAAAACTACAAAATTTAACGGTCAATTGAAAAAGTAATTTCTAGTTACTGAGTAAATGCTATTTATAAGCAAAAAATTAATGTCAAAACATTGATTTTTGCTTATTTTTAGTGTAAAATGAGGATATAGGCAAGAAAAAAAGGTGCACTTAAACGAGTGAATTCAAATAAATTTTTTTAAGGTAAGACTAATTTCTATTCACCTAATTGTGCTCACAACAGCGGCAATATATCGGTTAGTGCAGATACTTCTTGCTAGAATTTTTTAATGTATACTTATAATTGAAGAAGATAAGGCTGTAAAGTGACTGCATCTTCTTTTATCTTCTGTATATTAAACTTTTCTAATGGTTCTTTGCTATAAAAAAACTCGAATGCCTCATACGGTGTTTTTCCTCCAAGCGATTTTCTTGGAAAAGAATTGATATGAGATAACATTAAATCAAGTTTATCTTACGTTAAAGCCGACATATCTTTTTTCTTTAAAATAATGTCTCGTATAAATTCATGATTGTTTTCCACATGCGGTTTCTGACTTGGCATTGTTAGTGTAAAATTTTAGTTGGCAAAATTAAAAAAAGATTCTAATGTTTTTAAAATAAGAAAAAACATAAATAATTTCCCTTAAATGTTGATTTGCGTGTAACATTTTTAAGGGGGATCATTTATGTTTGATAATATTGTAGCAAATAATAATATAAATTTCAATGATTTAGAAAAAAAAATCTATAAATTTGTGTGCAATTTGGGTTGTTGCATATTAAAGACATTATTAGAAAATTATGACAATAAGATTAAAGAAAACAGAGATAAAAAAATTTTCCGACATAAGGGATATAAAGTAAATTCAATAAAAACAGTATTAGGTATTGTAACATATAAAAGAGCAATTTATGAATATATAGAAAATGAAAACACGAAAAGAGAATGCAAAAAATATATTTTTCTGTTAGATGAATTAGTAAATATAACAGCAATAGGCAAAATATCAGCAAACTTAGTAGAGAAGATATTAAGTACAGCTGTAGAAACAAATTCATATAGGGACGCTTCATCACAACTTATGGAAAACATAAATATAGCAATAAGCCACGAAGCAGTAAGAAATGTTGTTATACAAGAAGGTATGAAAATTATTGAGAAAGAACAAGAAGAAATAAAATTAGATAGTAAGGATAAATTAATACCAGGAATAAAAGAGATTCCAGTTCTGTTTGAGGAAGCAGATGGATTATGGATAAATCTTCAGGGAAAAGATCGAGAAGAACAAAAAGCAAAGAATAAAAAAGCTTGTGAAAAGCAAGGAAAAGAATACAAAGAGCAAAGTAGTGTAAAATCAGAATTAAAGTTACACGTTTCTTATGAAGGTTGGAAGAAAGACGATACAAGACATACATTAGTAGAAAAAATGTATATAGTTGGTTTTATGAGTTCAAAAGAAATGAAACAACGTAGGGACGCTAGAATATTTCAAAAGTATGATGTAGATAAAATACAATTAAGGATTCTTAATGGAGATGGAGCTAGATGGATAAATAAATTAGCAACAAAAGATACAATAAGACAAAAGGACAACTTTCATATACATCAAGAAATAATTAGAGATATACCAGAAGAAGAAAACAGAAGAATCATAGAAAAGTTGATTGCTGAAAGAAGATATGAGGAAGTACCAATCTTTCTAAAATATCTAAAATATGAATGTGGGGGCGAAGAAAAATATGTAAAGAAAATTGAGAAATTAGAAAGTTATTTAAGTGAAGGGTTACCAAGATACCAGGACATTTTAGAAGAAAAAAATATAGAAATGCCAGAAGCACCAGATGGAATTGAATATAGAAACCCTGGCATAATGGAAAGCCAAATCTTTACCGTACTTAGTAAAAGATTTAAAAGTGGAAGATTAAGTTTTGGTAAAATAGGTGCAACTTGTTTAGCAAAGATATGTGCAAGTAAAGTTGAAAACAAAGGGGTTATAGAATTAGAAAAATTAGACCAACCAATAGAAATTGATGATAGCATAGAACAATATATGTTAGAGATAGAAAAAAACTTAGAGGGTATTACAAATGTATTTAGAGCTAACGAAAAAATAGCTTCAAATAATATTTGTAAACAAGTAACATTAAACCCTAATAATCCAATATTACAGGCTATAAAAATGGTATCAATAAGCGACTTAAAATATATATATAAATTTAATTAAAAAAGTAGAAAAATATCTAAAAATGACTTGACAAAAATCTAAAAAAAACTATATAATAATTTTGTATTAAAAATTTTAGTATGTGATGTCAAAAAGAAAAAAATAAAAAAATTTTTTGGAAATGTGAATAGTTATGTGCTTAGAAAATCAACCAAAAGGACGATTGCCAACTATCACTTGACACATACCTTGGCATTTGTGCATCACAATAAAATATATTGCTTCTAATTTCTCCTGCTTCTGTGTTTATTTCCGGGCAAGAATTACATGCACCAACAAACTTATCTCTTCTCAAACATGGAACTTCTTCGAAATTAGAACACATTCCAATGCAGACTTTACATTCATTGTAATATTTGCATTTCCTTGGCACATCTTCCGCTTGTGAACATCTACGTTTTCTATTGTTTTTTATTTCTTTTCCTATTGTTGATTGACTTTTATTAAGTTATTTGGCTGTTTCAAATTTTCTTAATCCTTTGTTAATGTTTTCTTCAATAATTTTTCTATCTTCTAAAGAAAGATGTTTACCATTAAAACTCATAATTAACCTTCTTTACCAAGAAGCATCTGCATCTCTATTATACAACTATAATTTAATCTTACAATAAGAATTACTGTAAGACTTATTTACACTATATTTTTATTAAATAGAATTTACTTTTTCAATTAACAAAATAATAAAATTTGACTGTTTTAAAGCAAAACTATTGTTTTTTCTATCAATCTGTGATATCATAGATACCGTAAAACATACCTTACTCATGGTTTTAGGATAAAACTCCACTAAATCTAAGAATAAGGCAAATAAAAATTAGGAGGAAATGAAAATGACAAAGGAAAGAAAACAAGAAATTATTGCTACTTACAGAAGAGATGAAAAGGATACTGGTTCTCCAGAAGTTCAAATAGCTCTTTTAACAGAAAGAATCAATAATTTAACAGAACATTTAAAAACACATCAAAAAGATAATCACTCAAGAAGAGGATTATTACAAATGGTTGGAGCTAGAAGAAGCTTATTAAACTATTTAGCTAAAGAAGATGTTCAAAGATACAGAGACATCGTAGAAAAATTAGGACTTAGAAAATAATAAAGACATAGGGCGTTTTACAAATGATAAAGCGCCCATTTTTACAAATTTACAGAAAAAATTTTTGTTATTTTGATGCAAAAAAGCATAAAATAATAAAAAATTCATTTTAAAGTCACATTAAAGTTGTATAACCATACTTGTAAAATTAGAGGTAGCTTGTATAAAATGTTATGTTTTAAAATAATTCAACATACAAAGAATAACTTAAATAACATTTTATAGAGGTTACAATCTAAGTACAAGTATTGCTTATAAATAAATTAAAAGGAGAGATATTATGTACAGAAAATTTGAAACAGAGTTAGCTGGAAGAAAGCTAACAGTTGAAACAGGAAGAGTTGCAGAACTTGCAAATGGTGATGCAATTATTCACTATGGAGACACAGTTGTAATGGTAAATGTTACAGCATCTAAAGAACCAAGAGAAGGAATTGATTTCTTCCCACTATCAGTTGATTACGAAGAGAAACTATATGCAGTTGGAAAGATTCCAGGAAGCTTCCAAAAAAGAGAAGGAAAGCCAGCAGACAAGGCTATTTTAACATCAAGAGCTATAGATAGACCTATCAGACCTTTATTTCCAAAGGATTTTAGAAATGATGTATGTGTTGTTGCAACAGTTTTATCTGTTGAGCAAGATAACAGCCCAGAAGTTTGTGCTATGATTGGTGCATCAGTTGCATTATCAATTTCTGATATACCATTTGGTGGACCAACAGCAGCTGTAAATGTTGGATATGTTGATGGACAAATTGTTATAAACCCAACAGTTGCTCAAAGAGAACATAGCAGATTAAAATTAACTGTTGCTGGAACTATGGAAAAGGTTACAATGATTGAAGCAGGAGCAGATGAAATACCAAACGACACAATGCTAGATTGTATAAAAGCAGGACATGAAGAAATTAAAAAGCTTTGCAAATTCATAGAAGGAATAAAAGAAGAAGTTGGAAAGCCAAAATTTGAATATGTTTCTTTTGCAACAGACAAAGATGTATATGCTGAAATTAAAGAAAACTTCAAAGAGAGAATGTATCAAGATGTACAAGCTGTGGATAAAGAAGTTAGAGATGCTAATATGGATAAATTAGCAGAAGATATTCAAGCATATTTTGTTGAAAAATATGGAGAAGAAGAGACAGAAGCAAAGAGCACAGAGATTGCAAACAGCATACACGACCTAGAAAAAGAATGTGTAAGAGAGATGATCTTTAAAGAGCACAAACGTCCAGATGGAAGAAGAATAGATGAAATAAGACCACTATCTTGTGAAGTTGGAGTTTTACCAAGAGTACACGGAAGTGCAATATTTACAAGAGGTCAAACACAAGTATTATCAGTAGTAACACTTGGAACAAAATCTGAAGAACAAGAATTAGATGGATTAGACGAAGAAGAATCTAAGAGATACATGCATCAATACAACTTCCCATCTTACTCAGTTGGCGAAGCAAGACCATCACGTGGACCAGGAAGAAGAGAAATTGGACACGGTGCATTAGCTGAAAAAGCTCTAGTTCCAGTAATTCCATCAGAAGATGAATTTCCTTATACAATAAGAGTTGTGTCAGAAGTATTATCTTCAAATGGTTCAACATCACAAGCAAGTATTTGCGGAAGTACTCTAGCACTTATGGACGCAGGTGTTCCAATAAAGAAACCAGTAGCAGGAATATCAACAGGACTTGTTACATCAAAAGAAAATCCAGATGAATATGTAATGCTTACAGATATTCAAGGAATAGAAGATTTCTTCGGAGACATGGACTTCAAGGTTGGTGGAACAAAAGATGGTATAACAGCTATCCAAGTTGACATTAAAAACGATGGACTAACATATGATATAATCAAAGAAGCTTTTGAAAGAACAAAAGTTGCACGTGATTATATATTAGACGAAATAATGAAACCACAAATAGCAGAGCCAAGAGCTGAATTATCTAAATACGCACCAAGAATAATTACAACAACAATCAATGTAGACAAGATTAAAGATGTAATAGGACCTGGTGGAAAAATGATAAACAAAATTATAGATGCAACAGGTGTTAAAATAGACATCGAAGAAGACGGAAGAGTTTGCATTTACACAGACGATGCGGAAAACGGAAAGAAAGCTTTAAAGATGATTGAAGATATTGCAAAAGATATCGAAGTTGGAAAAGTTTATGACGGAAAAGTTACAAGAATAATGAACTTTGGAGCTTTTGTTGATATTGGTGGAGGAAGAGAAGGATTACTTCATATTTCTAAAATATCAAACAAGAGAGTTGAAAAAGTTGAAGATGTTTTAGCAGTAGGCGATGAAATTAAAGTAAAAGTTTATGAAATAGATAATCAAGACAGAATTAACTTAACAATGAAAGACTTAGAAGAAAATAAAGAAAACAAAGAAAAACACGTAGAAGAATAATAAATGCAACACGTAAAAGTAGCAATAAATATCAAAATTCGACAATAGTTGCAAATATATGAATAAGTAGTATAATATAGATGTGGGGAACGAAAATTCCCCAACATTATAATAATTGAAGGATTGATAAAATGAAGTATTTATATATAATACAACAAGCAATGGTTTGGATTTTAACTATATATTGGGTATATCAGTTGATAGTAAGTTTATGTTCACTTGTAAAATTAAAAGATAAACCATTGGTTGAAGAAAAGGACCATAAGTTTATGGCAATTTTGCCAGCTCATAATGAGGAAAATGTTATAGGAAACCTAATAGAAAGCTTGAAAAAACAAGATTATCCTGCCAATTTAATAGATATTTATGTAATTGCAGATAATTGTACGGATAATACGGTTAAGATTGCAAAAGAAGCTGGAGCTATTGTTTTAGAGAGAAAAGAAGATGACCCGAAAAAAAGAACAAAAGGGGCTGCTCTTCAATGGTTTTTAAAACAAAAAATAGAAGAAAATGCAGATTATGATGCATTCTGCGTATTTGATGCAGATAACATTGTAGATAAGGGATTCTTTACTGCAATGAACAAAAAACTTTGCCAAGGTGAAGAAGTTGTTCAAGGTTATAGAGATATAAAAAATCCAACAGATAGCTGGGTTTCTGCAGGATATGCAATATTCTATTGGACAATGCACAGATTCTATCATTTAGCTAGATACAATTTGGGCTTATCAGCTCTTTTGAATGGAACTGGATTTATGGTTAAATTTGATATAATAAAACCAACAGGTTGGAACACAGACACTCTAACAGAGGATATAGAATTCTCTTTGAAACGTATAATACAAGGTAAAAGAGTTGGCTGGGCAACAGATGCAATAGTATATGATGAACAACCAGTAGGATTTAAACAATCATGGTCACAAAGATCAAGATGGACAATAGGACATATTCAATGTTTACAAGAATATACAAAACCACTAGCTGGGGCTGTGAAGAAAAATAAAACATTGATGAATTTTGATGGACTTTTATACATGATGGGAAGTATTCCAATGTTTATAATGACTATTGTGTTATTGTTAATAAACTTTGTAATGTTCATATTTGGTGGAATGACACCAATGGATTTATTAATAAACTGCTTAAGATATATATTACCAACATTTTTCTTGCCAATATTTGTTGGAATTGTAATAATGATAATTGAAAGAAAACCAATAAGACCAATGTTAAAGGGACTTGCTTTATACCCATTGTTCTTAGGCTCATGGTTATTAATAAACTTCAAATGCTTATTCGTACGTGATACAAAGTGGGAAAAGATAGACCACGTAAGAGATATAAAAATAAAAGATGTTGCTTAAACGAATATAAATTTAAAAAATTATAAAAGAGGTACAATAAAAGGAAACTGCTGAAAAAGTAGATTCCGTTTATTGTACTTCTTTTCTTAAATATTTTATAAAATATATAGACATTTTTATGGAAATAATGTAAAATATTAACGTAGAAAGTAAGTATTTAGTGGATGTGTGGTTGCCTTTTGACCTTGATTTCTTATCAAGAGTTGGGAGGTGAGGCTATGTTAGAGATTTTTATGTTCCTAGCTATAGGATTAATGATTTCAATAACAATAAATTTAGCCTTGCTATGTATTATATACATACAATGGATAAATAAGCAAATAAAATAAAAAACTGCACATTGCTTAAAATTTTCGATTACAGAGCAGTGTGCAGTTTGCAATATATTTGGCAACTACATTTCTGTAATTGCTTACTTTCTACGTTTATTATACATCAAATGAAGCAAATATGTCAATTAATTTTATAAAATTTATATATAAGGGGAATGTGATTAAAATGGGAGAAAAACTTCAAAAAATTTTAAAACCAAAGCTTATACATATAGCAGTAATTGTGCTTGGAATAATATTCATGAGTCTATCAATATTGCATACAAATATGTGGTTTGATGAGAGTTATACAATAGGAATTGTAAGACATTCTTTTTCAGAAATATGGAATATAACAAGTTATGATGTACATCCACCATTTTATTATTTCTGTTTGCATATTTTAAATTTAATATTTGGAGAGAATATTATTGTTTATAGATTGTTTTCAGCAATCACGATTGCATTAACTGCAATACTTGGATATACACACATTCGTAAAGACTTCGGAGAAAAAGTTGGTTTTTGGTTTTCTTTCTTAACACTAATGTTACCTGTATCTGCACAATACGCTGGAGAAATAAGAATGTATTCTTTAGGAATGCTTTTGGGAACTATTATGTGTATATATGCTTATAGAATTTATAAGAAAGACATTCATAAATTAACATATGTATTTTTCGGACTAAGTAGCTTGGCTTTAGCATACACTCATTATTATGGAGTGCTATTGGCAGGAGTTATAAACTTGGCTCTATTCATATATTTAATCAAGAATAGAAAAGAAAGAAAACAAGATTTAATAAAATATACAATAACGGCAGTGTTACAGGTTGTTGCTTATTTACCATGGCTTATAGTGTTTGCAAGCCATTTAAAAGGAACAGGTTTTTGGATCACATTAACTTTCCCTGGCTCAATATATGAAATATTAACAGTTCAATATAAAGGAAATTTAACATTCCAGCCAATAATACTATCAACAGCTTTTTATGCTTATTTAATTTATATGGTAACAAGCACACCAAAAGAAGAAAGAAAACCTGGAACTTGGGGATTCATCATTTATATAGGAATAATCCTTTTAGTGTTAGTAATTTGTGGATTATTACATAGTGTAATATTGTTAAGTAGATATTTGTTAATTTTAAATGGAGCGTTCATGTTTTCAATTGCATACTTCATGGCAAGAGATACAAACAAAGTGCGCATGATATCAATTTGCTTAGTAATATTGACTTTGTCGGCAATTAGCAACTGTAGAACAATAAGAGAAAATTATGCTATAAACAACAGAGATTTTAAGACATATTTAAATGAAAACATTGAAGATGGGGATATAATTATATATTCTGGAGCAATAAATGGTGCTGTTATAACGACAGAAGTATCACAAAACCATGATAATACGTCATATTTCTACAATAAAGAACATTGGGGAGTACATGATGCCTACAAAGCTTTTGCACCATATATGGTAATAGAAGAAGACTTATCAAAAATTTTAGACGATTATACGGGAAGAATTTGGATTGTAGAAAATGAAAATACACATCAATTATATGATGAAATTGCAGAAAAATATGATGTGAAAAAGCTTGATGAAAAGCAATTTATAGATGAGTATAAGGATTATAGATATACTTTTGAACTCATTGAAAAATAATTAGAAGTTTTTCAAGCATGTAAGAATAAAAAAGGAAGTGAAATAAAGTGGAAAAACAAAAAATGAGAGTCTTGGCTTTTGTTGGACCATCTGGAACTGGCAAGAGTTACAGAGCACAATTAGTTGCAAGAGAAAATAACATTCATTACATAATAGATGATGGTCTGTTAATAAATGAAAATGAAGTATTAGCAGGCACATCAGCAAAAAAGGCTCCAACTAAAATAGAGACTGTAAAACATGCACTTTTTATAGAAGAAAAAGAACAAGCTGATATGAAAAAAGCTTTCAAAAAATACAAACCAGATAGTTTATTGATTTTGGGAACATCAGACAAAATGATACAGAAAATAATAGAAAGCTTGGATTTACCACCTCTTGAGAAAACAATTTATATAAACGAAGTTGCAACAGAAGAAGAGATGGAAAAGGCTCGTAATATACGTGTTACACAAGGAAAACACGTAATACCAGTACCAACATTTGAAATAAAAAAGGATTTTTCTGGATATATTCTAGATCCACTACAAATATTTAAATCAAAAGGTGGAACACCTTATATATCAGAAAAATCAATAATAAGGCCTACTTTTAGTTATCTTGGAAAATTTACTATATCGGACAGTGTGTTTAGACAAATTGCCGAAAGAGTAGCCAAGAAAATGCCAGAAATATATGATGTTTCCAGAATAAGGACTCAAAACTATGGAGATGGAATATCAATATACTTAGAGGTAATTATAAATTATGGAAATAATATTATAGAGGTATTACAGAATTATAAAGCAAGGGTAAAAAAAGAAATAGAAAAACAAACTGCGATGAATATAATAAAAATTGATTTAGTTGCAAAGGGAATTCATATGAATGAAGAATAAAAAATATGCAAAGTGTATGGAAAGTACATTTTGGGGACGGAGAAGAAAATGTCTTTTATAGTAGCAATAGATGGACCTGCAGGAACAGGCAAAGGAACTATGGCAAGCAGATTGTCAAAAAAATATAATCTAGTAAATATAGATACTGGTGCAACTTATAGATGTGTTACACTAGAAATGATGAACCAAAATATTGGAATGGATGAAGAAGAGAAAATTGCAGAAATGTTAAAGAGCATTCAAATAGAATTAAGTACTGAAAAAGGAAAACAAAAAGTATTTTTGAATGGTCAAGATGTAACTGATAAAATAAGAAGCAAGGAAGTATCTGCAAATGTATCACCTGTTTCAAGTATAAAGCAAGTAAGAGTTGCAATGGCAGGGCTTCAAAGAAAAATGGCTCAAGGAAAAGATGTAATAATGGAAGGAAGAGACATTGGAACTGTAATATTTCCAAATGCAGACGTAAAAATATATCTTAACGCAAATGTAGAAGTAAGAGCTAAAAGAAGAGTTAAACAAAACGAAGAAAAAGGCATCGAAATGTCATATGAAGAGGTTTTAGAAAATATAAAGAAACGTGATAAAAATGACATGGAAAAAGAGATGGGAGCCTTAAAAGTGGCAGAAGATGCAGTGGTTATAGATGGCTCAGAAATGACTATAAAAGAAGTAGAAAAAGCCATAAGCAATGTAATAGATAAAAAATTAAAGGAAAAAAAAGAGCAAGAAAAAATATATTGGGTAAGACCAGAAACGACATGGAAGAAGATAGAAAGAGCGACTATAAAAGCAATTTTACATGCTTTTTACAAGGTTGTGTTTAGAATAGAAAAAATAAATGAAGAAAACCTTCCTATGGAGGGACCTGTAATTGTTTGTGCTAATCACTTAAATACCTGGGATGCAATAGGATTAGTAACTGCAAGCAAGAGAAGAATAAGATTTATTGCAAAAGAAGAACTATTTCACAACAAATTTCTAAACTGGTTTGCACATGTATTTGATGTTATTCCTGTAAAGAGAGGAATGAGAGATATAGAGGCAATGAAAATGAACCTTACAGCATTAAAAAATGGTGAGGCACTCGGCTTGTTTCCTGAAGGAACAAGAAAAGGCTTAGCAAAAGGTGCAAAAGTACAAAATGGAGCAGCATATATGGCTTTAAAAACAAAAACAAAAGTAGTACCAGTTGGAATACAAGGAACATTCAAACCTTTTACTAAAGTAAAATTAAACTATGGCAAGCCACTAGATTATACAAATTACGAACCAAAAAATCCAGAAAAAGAAGATATAGAAAAGGCAACAAAAGAAATTATGGACAGCATAATTATGTTGACAAATCAAGCAAAATAATGTATAATTGACAACAGAAAATCGCCCAATAGGGACGCCCCTTTTTGGGCGAAAAAGTTATTGTTTTATAGCATTTCAGTTTTGGAATTGTTATAAAAATACTAAAACTTCGAAAAACACAGTCAAAATAGACTCAAAACTATATAGAAATGAAGGATTTTTATGGAAAAATTTGAAGATAATTTAACATTTGAAGATATAATAAATCAAACTTTTAAGAAAGTAAAAGTTGGAAGTACCATAACAGGTACAATAGTTGAAATTAATGGAAAAGGCGAAATATTTGTAGATATCGGTTATAAAGCAGATGGAATTATACCAAGAAACGAATATTTTAGTGAAAAAGGACTAGAACCAGCTGATGAATATAAGGTTGGAGATAAGATAAAAGCAGATGTATTGAAATTAAATGACGGACAAGGCAATGTATTAATGTCTTGTAAACACGCAAAAATAAAAGAAATAAGAAAAGAATTCAAAGAAAAAGTAGACAACAAAGAAGTATTTGAAGAAGAAGTTAAGCAGACTAATAAAAATGGATTAGTCGTATTATACAAGAATTTAATTAGAGTATTTATACCAATTTCATTATCAGAAGTTGGAAGAGACGAAGATGTAAGCTCTTATAAAGGAAAAACAATTAGATTTAGAGTTATAGAAAACGATGAAAGAGCAAAGAAAATTATCGGTTCTGTAAAAGATTTAGTTGAGGAAGAAAAGAAAGCAAAAGAAGAAGAATTTTGGAACAACATTGAAGTTGGAAAGAAATATACAGGTACTGTAACAGCAATAAGCGATTATGGAGCATTTGTTGATATTGGTGGTGCACAAGGCTTGTTACACATATCGGAAATGACTTGGGGAAGAAATCAAAACCCAAGAGATATATTAGAAGTTGGACAAAGCATTGAAGTAAGTGTAAAAGAGCTTGATAAAGAAAATAAGAGATTCAAATTATCTTATGAGAAAAAAGGTCCAAATCCTTGGAATAAAGTAGAAGAAAAATACCATGTTGGAGATGTGGTAAAAGTAAAAATTTCTAAAATAATGCCTTTTGGAGCATTTGCAGAATTAGAAAAAGGAATAGAGGGACTAATTCATATTTCACAAATCTGTGAAAGAAAAATAGCAAAGCCAGAAGAAGAACTTCAAGTTGGACAAAAAGTAAATGCGAAAATAATAAACATAGATTTTGAAAACAAAAAAATAGAACTATCGATAAGAGAATTAGAAGGAACATCACAAGAATATAAAGAGAATGCATAATAAAATTTCGCCCAGAGGGGATGCCCCCTTTTTGGGCGAAAACCTTGGAGCGTGTTAGACATATGATAAAATAAACGCTTTTTAAAATGTAAATTTATATGACTTTTATGATGTTAAGGATAACTAGTAAAATCATATTCTATGAGAAATAATAAAAACTAAAATAATTAAATTAAAATCGCCCAAAAAGGGACGTCCCCATTGGGCGAAGAGGGGGAAAAATGAATAACAAAAATATTAGAAATATTGCAATAATTGCACACGTTGACCATGGTAAAACTACATTGGTTGATGCACTTTTAAAACAGAGCCATGTTTTCAGAGAGAATGAACAAGTAGCAGAAAGAGTAATGGACTCTGGAGATATCGAGAAGGAAAGAGGAATTACAATTCTTTCTAAAAATACATCTGTTATGTATAATGGAGTAAAAATTAATATAGTTGATACTCCTGGACATGCTGATTTCGGTGGAGAAGTTGAGCGTGTATTAAAGACTGTTGATGGTGTTTTATTATTGGTAGATGCTTTTGAAGGCCCAATGCCTCAAACAAGAGAAGTTTTAAAGAAAGCTTTAGCACTTAACCTAAAACCAATAGTTGTAATAAACAAAATAGATAGACCAGGTGCAGAACCTGAAAAAGCATTAGACAAGGTTATAGAATTATTCATAGAATTAAATGCTTCTGATGAACAATTAGATTTCCCAGTTATTTATGCATCAGCTAAAAATGGAATTGCAAAAATGAATTTGTCAGATGATTCTGATAACATTACTTGCATATTTGATACAATAATCGATAAGATTGAACCTCCAACATGTGATATGGATGGAACAATGCAAATGTTAGTATCTAACATAGATTATGATGATTATTTAGGAAGAATTGCAATAGGAAGAATCGAACGTGGTAAAATAAAGAATGGAATGCCAGTTTCAATTTGTAAACAAGAAAAAAATACACAAGGAAAAATTGCTAAATTGTTCACATACATGGGATTAAAAAGAGTTGAAGTTGATGAAGTTGACGCCGGTGATATAGTTGCTATATCAGGTATTCCAGATATCAGCATCGGAGATACAATTTGTGATTTAGCAAACCCAGAAAAAATACCATTTGTAAACATAGATGAACCAACAGTTTCTATGACATTTAGTGTAAACAATGGACCTTTTGCGGGACAAGAAGGAGAATTTGTTACATCAAGACACATCAGAGACAGATTATTCAAAGAGCTAGAAAGAAACGTAAGTTTACGTGTTAAGGAAACTGCTTCTCCAGATAGCTTCGAAGTTTGCGGACGTGGAGAATTACACTTATCTGTATTAATAGAAGAAATGAGAAGAGAAGGATACGAACTTCTAGTATCTCGTCCAAAGGTTATTTTCAAAGAGATTGATGGTGTAAAATGTGAGCCAATAGAGGACTTAGTTGTAAACGTACCAGACGATGCAATCGGAACAGTTATAGAAAAATTAGGAAGACGTAAAGCTGAAATGAAGAATATGGAACCAGCAGAAGCCGGACATACAAAAATAGAATTTAAGATTCCAGCACGTGGATTAATTGGTTATAGAACAGAATTCTTAACAGATACAAAGGGAACTGGAACAATGAACTCAATATTCGATTGCTATGAGCCATACAAAGGAGACATTCAAGCAAGAACAAGAGGAGTTTTAGTTGCATTCGAACAAGGAACATCAATCACTTATGGATTGTACAATGCTCAATTAAGAGGAGAATTATTCATAGGACCTGGTGTGGAAGTTTATGAAGGAATGATAGTTGGTATAAACTCTAGAAATGAAGATATTTCTATAAACGTTTGTAAAGAAAAACACCTTACA
>OLGJ01000947.1_pt1 | contig 14669 bp, 10 predicted proteins | sample 1605431 | NCBI WGS metagenome assembly OLGJ01 (sample SAMEA3888920, study PRJEB22519) | human gut metagenome | biome: human gut; feature: human-associated habitat; material: faeces | place: Denmark | collected 2009
ACGGCTCCACCGGGTCCCCCATCTCAGATGGGGGCTTAATATACGAATACAGTCACCAGTCACTCCTAATCCCCAATCCCCAATCCCTAGCCACTCCTCCCTGCTTTCAAATTTCGAAGGAAAGAAATCCTCGCAAGCTGAGCAGACCCCTGGAGAGGGGTCGCGCCAAAGGCGCCGGATAGAGTGCTCCACAGGGCGCAACTCTACGTAGCTGTCAGCGTCCCATCTACGTGAATCGTTTTTCAGTGATCCTCAAGAGGCCTACCGACCGTTCTGCAGAAATCTGCCTCTTCGAGGCAGTCTATCCCTGACCTTCGGCCTGCCCCTTCTCCAAGGGGCGACACATGTTACGTGATTCCAATAATCCGCAGCGCTTTCATTGTATGATGCGCCGCACCACCATTCTTCATTCCTCATTTCCCTTCTTCTCCAAATAAAAAACGAGCCCTTGCGGGTTCGTTTTTTTATTCAGCGATTACTGCTGGCTTTTCTTTACATTGGCACTCTTATATCTAGCCTGACGGGAAAGAACCATCTTTCTCATACGGATGTTTTCCGGAGTGACTTCGACGAGTTCATCATCATTGATCCATTCGAGCGCCCCTTCCAGCGTGAACTTGCGGCATGGCGGCAGCTTGATGGCATCATCAGAGCCGGAGGCACGGGTGTTGGTCAGATGTTTCTTTTTGCATGGGTTGACATCCATATCCTGATCACGGGTATTTTCACCGATGATCATACCTTCATAGACTTCGACGCCCGGTTCCAGGAAAAGCTCGCCACGGTCGAGGACGGAGTTCAGGCCGTATGCGGTGGTGGTGCCGGATTCGAAAGCCACGAGGGAGCCTCTGGTTCTGCCCGGGATATCACCCTTGTATGGCGCATAGCCCTGGAAGACATGGTAGAGGATACCTGTGCCGCGGGTGGTGGTCAGGAGTTCATTACGGAAGCCGATAAGGCCGCGGGCCGGGATGGAGAATTCCATCTTCATATAGCCTGCGAGTTCTTCCATGGAGATCATTTCTGCTTTTCTCGGTCCCAGACCTTCCATGACAGCGCCCATGAATTCCTGCGGTACTTCGATTGTCAGACGTTCAAGCGGTTCGCACTTCTGTCCATTGATCTCCTTGAAAATGACCTGCGGCTTGGAGACTTCGAGTTCGAAGCCTTCACGGCGCATGGTCTCGATCAGGACGGAGAGGTGGAGCTCGCCGCGGCCGGAAACCTTGAATGCATCAGATGTTTCCGTGTCTTCTACACGAAGAGCCACGTTCGTTTCGATTTCCTTGTAGAGACGGGCACGGATATGGCGGGAAGTGACGAAGTCACCCTCACGGCCAGCAAATGGGCTCTTATTGACATGGAATACCATGGACAGGGTCGGTTCGTCGATGTGGATCGCCGGCAGTGCTTCCGGGTTCGTCGCATCAGCGACCGTTTCACCGATATTGATATCTTTGAAGCCGGCCATAGCGATGATGTCGCCGACCTTCGCTTCATCGACAGGCGTACGTTTCATGCCCTGCCAGTGGAAGAGCTGAGCGATATGGTCGCTTCTGATCTTTTCGCCATCGGTGATAGCGACAGGCATCCCCTGCTTCGCAGTACCGCGGGTCACACGGCCGATAGCGACCTTGCCGAGGTAGTCATCCGCTTCGAGCGTGGTGACCATGACCTGCAGGCCAGCATCCGGTTCGCCTTCCGGGCATGGGATATACTTCAGGATCGCATCAAAGAGCGGGTCAAGGTTCTTGCCTTCATCATTCATGTGGAGCTTGGCGATGCCGCTTCTAGCCGATGCATAGAGCAGCGGGAAATCGAGCTGATCATCGTCCGCATCGAGTTCCATGAAGAGCTCGAGGATCTCGCCTTCGACATCGGAAATACGCTGATCCGGACGGTCGATCTTATTGATGACGACGATCGGCTTCAGCTTGTGTTCCAGCGCTTTTCTCAGGACGTACTTCGTCTGCGGCATCGGGCCTTCATGAGCATCGACGAGGAGCAGTACGCCATCGACCATGTTCAGGATACGTTCGACTTCGCCGCCAAAGTCCGCATGCCCTGGGGTGTCGACGATATTGATCTTCACACCGTCATGCATGACAGAGGTATTTTTCGCCAGGATCGTGATGCCGCGTTCACGTTCCAGTGGATTCGAGTCCATGACGCGTTCTGCGACCTTCTGGTTATCTCTGAAAATGTGGCTCTGCTTCAGCATGGCATCGACCAGAGTCGTCTTACCATGGTCGACGTGAGCGATGATGGCAATGTTGCGGATATCTTCTCTTTTCATTTCTTTCCTTTTCCCCCTCGGGCAACCTATTGCGCCTAGGCGCACTTTTTTTGATGATGACTTCACGCTATGGTGAAGCCGTCAAGTTATCATATATTCGGAAATACAATTTATTATACCACGTATACGCAAGAGTAGGAAAATAATTTTTTCGTGAAAGATGAACCATTCGACGGAAGGCACCGTATGCACGCTCTCCGATACGTTGTTTTCTATGGCCCGTTTTCATCTCATCAAGGTGTCAAGGCCGACGAAAAGCGCACTTTATTTCAGTCAGGATGACTATTCCATCTTTGCGGCAAGCTCGTCCCATTTCTCATAGAGAGCTTCGAGCTTTTTCTGTGCTTCGTCGTACTCGGCGGCGAGATCTGCATAGTTATCCGGATCCATGCTCATCTGCGCGGTGTACATCTTGACGGTCGCTTCGAGGCGGCCGATCTCCATTTCCACATGGCTGAGCTTTTCCCTTTCTACGGCCGAGACTTCCTGCTTCTTCTGGTGTTCCTTCTCAGGCGCAGTCTTATCTTCCTCCGGCTCTTCTTCTACAGTCTCTTCCCAGCTGCGGTCTTTTTCAAAGGCTTCGAGGTCGAGCTTTTTCTCTTTGTAGTAGCTGTAGTTCCCGAGGTACTCGGTGAGCTTTCCATGTTCCATTTCTACGATGCGGGTCGTGATCTTATCTAAGAAATAGCGGTCATGCGAGACGACAAGTGAGGTGCCACCGAAGGCCTGGATGGCCTGCTCCATGATCTCCCTCGTAGGGATATCAAGATGGTTCGTCGGTTCATCGAGGATGAGGAAATTCGGTTTCTCGAGAAAGAGGCACAGGAGCGAGAGACGTGCCTTCTCTCCGCCGGAGAGCATGGCGACCTGCTTGAATACGTCATCGCCGCGGAACAGGAACATACCGAGGATATTTCTGGCTTCCTTCTCTCCGAAATTGAAGGTGTCACGCACTTCATCAAGAACGGAAAGCTCGGGGTGGAGTCGCTCCTGCTCCTGCGAGTAGTAGCCCATCTTCACATTATTGCCGAGCTGGATGATGCCGCTGTCTGCCGTCTTTTCTCCCGTGATGAGCTTCAGAAGCGTGGTCTTGCCCGCGCCATTCGGGCCGATGAGGCCGAGTACTTCCCCTTTTTTGATGTGAAGGTTCAGATCCTCAAAGATCAGATGATCCTTGTAGGAGGCTTTCGCACGCACGATGTCGAGCACCTTCTCCGCACATTCCTGCGGCGGATCAAAGTGGAAACGAAGCGTCGCCTGATGGACAGGCTTATCGAGACGCTCGAGGCGGTTCAGCTGTGACTGGCGGCCGCGCGCCTGCTTCGCCTTGATGCCTGCCTTGTAGCGTCGGATATACTCTTCCGTTTCCTTGATGTGCTCCTGCTGCTTGTCGTAAGCCTTCTGGTAGGCTTTGTCCTGGTTCGTCTTTGTCTCCAGATAGCGCGAGTAGCCTCCGCGGAAGCTTCGGATATGATGGTTCTCCAGATCGATGATCCCCGTCGCCGCCGCATCTAGGAAATAGCGGTCATGGGAGATCATGAGGATCCCGCCTTTGTACGAGCGCAGGTAGTCTTCGAGCCACTCGAGCATGCCCATGTCAAGGTGGTTCGTCGGTTCGTCTAAGAGAAGGAAATCCGGGTGGCGCACGAAGGCGGCGGCAAGGTTGATACGGACCTTCTGCCCGCCGGAGAAGGCGTGGATATCTCTGTCCCAATCCTCCTGCGTGAAGCCGAGCCCAGTCAGGATCTTTTTCGTCATCGACTCATAATCATAACCGCCCAGGAATTCAAATCGCTCTTCCGCCTTGCCATACTGCTCAATGAGCTTCTCATCGTCCTTGTGCTGCTCGAGCTCTTTCGTCAGCGCTTCGATGCGATCTTTATAAAAGAGGACATCCCGCCACGCCTCCTCCATTTCCTCGCGGATGGTATGGGAGGTGTAATTGAAATCCTGACGGAGGTAGCCGATGATGGCACCGTCGCTCGCCTTGACGGAGCCTTTATCGTATTCCTCGTCACCGCGAATGCATTTCAGGAGCGTCGTCTTGCCTGCACCATTTGCGCCGACCAGACCGATGCGTTCCCCGCTTCGGATGTCAAAGGAAACATTTTCAAAGACAGTCTTGATGCCGAAGGATTTCGACAGACCGTTGATACGTAGAATTGCCATGTTTTTGCTCCAATATATGATGTAAGGATAAGGATCGAGGTGTATGGTTCAGGGGGGCGCATCGGGACATGCGCCCCTTGCTGTCATTGCCCCAAAAGGCAATGCAGGTTCGGCGGGGCGTTCGGCTTGGCTTTCTCCCATGAGCCTGCAGGACTCGTTTTCTCACTCGATGACATCCGCCCTGATAAGTATAATGATTTCCGACTCCTCCAGACTTTTCCCATGACTTTGGAAGAGTTTCCCCAGAAGCGGGATGTCTCCTAAAATAGGTACTTTGCGGAAGGTCTTTCCTTCCTCTTTATCGATGAGACCGCCGATAGCCAGGAGCTGCCCGGATGCCAGACGCACCATCGTATTCGCCGAGCGCGTGATGATACGGTACGCTTTCATCTCAGGGACGAGGTAGGGCGTCGAGACTTCTGCTTCCACATCAGCGGTGATCTCATTGTCCGCACTGATAATGGGGGTATATGTGAGCTTGATGCCGGCGTCCTTGTACTCTGTCGTCGTGGTCTTCACGCCATTTTCCATATGCTCTACGATGACCGGGATGCGGCTCCCGATCAGGATGTCGGCTTTCCTGCCATTCATCGTGACGACGTGCGGCTTTGCCAGTACTTTTGCCTTGCCTTTGGTGACCAGTGCATTGAGATTTGCCTGAAAGAAGAAGGTGTAGGGATGCCCGCCCGGCGCACGCCCATAGGAGATCCCGGCGTAGCCATCAGGGATCGTGACGTCCCAGCCGCTTTTTTCAATGTTTCGGATCTTGGGATTTCTATCACTGTCGTACTTGATATTTCCATCTTCCCCCAGTACATAGTGCTGCTCCGTCCAACTGTCACGGTCATAGTCCGCACTGCCGGTGAGGCTTTTGAAATTCCAGTCCAGCCCCAGCTCTTTGGCCGAGCTTTTATTGACTGCGATGACTTCCGCCTCCACCTTCACCTGCTTTTCGGGGATATCCATACCGTGAAGGAGCGCATCCACCTGCATCAGCTCGGCCGGCGTCCCACTCACAAGCACGGTGTTGGCCGACTGGTTATAAGACACCTTGCCTTTGGATACCATATCCGTCAGGCTTTCGGCAGCTTCCTTGGCATTCGCATAGGAAAGGCGGTATGACTTTGCAAAGATGCCGGACTCTTTCTCCGTTACGGCGGAAAAAATAATAAGCGTACTTCCCTCTTTCCGCCCGGCAAGTCCACAGGCCGCCATGATGGATGTCATCGCTTCTTCCGGCGTCACATCATCCAGACTGGCCGTGACCCGCTCCTTCACGTGAGAAGAGAAAATGACATTTTCTCCCGTCATCTCCGCGAGTCCCCGCAGTACCTCTGCCACAGGAGCGTCGCTCACATGCAGGCTGACCTTCTTCTCCTCCGGGGCTGGCGCCACCTGTACAACGGCCTCATCCGGCTTTTTCTCCGGCATCCGGAGATCGCGGGAGGAAAGCTCTTCGGCCATCGTCTCATGTGCGCTGGTATCCAGATCCAGCGCCCGGGCAGAAATACCTGTGCAAAGCAAAAATGCACAGCAAAAAACAGCCCCCGCCGTTCTTATCAGCGGGTGCTGAGTGTGAAAACACCGGAAGCACCGGCGAGTGTGACCGTTTTCCCCTGTATGCTGGAAACATTCCATAGTCCTGCCTGCTCTCCTTCTTTGACCGTGTACGTCACCCCATGGACCTCTATGACCGCTCGCTTCTCACTGCCAAATGACATGACACCCATGAGACGCGGCACATCAGATGCGTACGACCTTTTCTCTTTTGCCGATCCGGCAGAGGAATTCGCCGTGCGAGGCGCAGAAGAAGGCAAAGAAACGCCTGCCGTTTCCACAGGCATCGTCTTTTCCGTCATCGCCTCCATATGGAAGGGGTCAGCAAGCGGCTTTCCCCTGATATAGGATGATGCATCATAGACGCGGCGGCTCTCTTCCTGCGGAAGCATCGAAGAGGAAGAAGCCCCTTCCGATGCAGTCACGGGAGGCATCGCCTTTGGTTTTTCAGGAAACAGCTTCGACGCTGTCCCCACACCCAGCGATCCCCAGAGGATCAGAAGAGCCACAAGGGCAAGCCCCAGCGGCAGTGCCCATTTTTTATCCATGGAGCACCTCCGAAAAAAGTGACCGATACAGGCTCACCAGCCGGCAGGGAAATGCGGATCCGATCATTGTCCGAGCGAATCAGCATTTCCTAGAATCTAAAATCTTTCGGCATCAGCATGAACTGGGTTTCCCTTTCGATATCATCGTAGCGGATCCAGGCATAGAAGGAATGCAGGTCGCGGTAGTAGGTCCAGTAGCGATGGTTCAGACGGCCATACTTGGTATCGACCGTCCATGCCAGACTGAAGGCATCATTCTTCGTCGGCTGCACGCGCACGCCAAAGTCGAGCGGCTTATCACTGGTGTACGAGTCGTAGCGATACGGCGTAAAGCCATTGATTTCACGATCCGTATAATAGATCCAGCCCTGCACGCTGCGGTAACCGCCGGAAAACCCCATGCTGTAATAGGTGTTTTTACGGATGTTCCCGCCGTTATAGCCGTAGTAGTCTCTCATATAGCCGGCGCGCCAGGAAAAGCGCATGAACTTCCCGAGCTTCCATGGATCACTGGAAATATAAGCGTCGTAGCTCTTGTGCTGTCCTTTGACCCCGTCTTCTTCCCAGTAACCGATTTCTCCCTTCGCGCCCACGTAGAAGCGAGAGCCACCGAGGTAAAAATGCTTCGAGTCAAATTCCAGCGACGGCCGTTTCTTGACCCAGATACCGCCGTCATCATTCGTGCTGCTTTCCTCTTCGGCATAGTGGAAATTCAAGCCGCCAACCGGCGTCTGATAGCGCACACCTACATCCGGTTTGTATCCTGCCTTCGTGTACCAGCGGTTTTCCATATACGCCGTCAGATTCATATCCGCATCGAGCGGGATCTCGATGCTGTTATGCAGTCCGAAACCATTGTCACCGTCAAACATCGGACTTGGAATCAGTGTGAACGGGCTGACCCGCTTCTTCTGAAGGGAACCCTTGTACGTCGAAAGCGTCACAAGCACCGTATTCTTCGCCATGAGTCTCACATTATGCGCGATATACTTATCCCCCGGATAAATATCGATGGAGTCAGCCTCAATGCGATAGTCCGGTACCTTCGCCACCGCATGCTTCGTCGTGAAGTAGCCATGCTCGATCACTATGTGATTGGCATTCTTGTCATACGTACCGCTTTCGCCCTGAAAATAGTACGTCCCGCTGTCCCAGCCGGACACCTTTTCAAAATGTCCGACAGCGGCCTTCGCGTCATAGTCAGCGCGCGCCGCCTTGAGATCCGTCGTAGGATTCTTCCAGACAAGCTCCCCCGGGACGACATACTTTTGAGAGATCGTATTTCCATAGACATACTCGGTCTGATAGGTATCCATCATGTGCTTGATCTCTACGCGCCCGAAAGCTGCCACCTCTCCCGTGGTATCATTGTAGCGCATTTTATCAGCCACGACCGTAGCCGGATGCTCTTTGGAAATCCCGGTATCCGCCGTTTCCTTATTCTTTTTCCTGTCTTTATCCTTTTTGGCCGTTTCCCGTGTCTCCTCCCCGTCATAGGAAGGCCGCAGTACACCGTCGCTGACGGAATACTCCACATGGGTGGTATCCTCTGGCGGCAGCTTTGGGGAAACAGGTGCCTCCGCCGCTTCAGCAGCCAGCGAAGGCAAGAGAAGAGCAGAAAAAAGCACCGCCTTTTTCCAGTTATGATTATTCATTTCTCATGATCACGACAGAAGCTGCCTCATTATCGGTCTTGGCGGAGTCTGCCGTTTCCTTTACTGTAGAATCCTTTTCACGGGCTGCTTCCAGTTCCGCTTTGGCGCTGTCACTGATTTCTGCCTTTGGCGCAGGAGCTGCGGTCTCCGGCGCAGCCGTCGCCGTCACCTGATTATCCTCTGCCGCAGTTGCCGCAGCAGCAGAAGCTGTGCGCGCGACATGCTTTCTAAGGACGATGTGCGGCGCGCCTTCACGGAGCACCAGCCCCTTCGTCGTGACAGGCTGCGCCGTCTGGATATAGAGCTCGCTGCCAGCAGGAAGCACAGCATCCTTACCTTTGACAAAAAGCCCGCCCACAAGACCGATCGGTCCCAGAGCCAGCGCACCGATGGCGGAGGCGCCGACAGCCGCTGCTTCCATCTTCAGCTTTTCCTTGGCTTCCGGTCCCAGCACAGTCGGGATCGCTTCGTCATCCACAGAGAATACCTGATCGAAGGAGACATCGACCTTGCCGCTGCGGCCAAAGCTTTTCGGGCGGCTGACTTCCGTCACCACGCCACTGCCCTGTGTGCCGCGAGGCAGCACCAGCACATCACCGACCAGAACATCTTCCTGTACCGTGAAGGAGACCGGATCTCCAACCTGGCTCGTCTTGCTGCCCACATCATCATTCAGTGCCACTTTGAAGACCGTATCCGCCGGCAGCTGGACCGTCTTCATTTCATAGTGCTGGTCTCCATAGACTGCCTGCTCCAGGCTCTGCATACGTTCATCCAAAGCACCCTTCTTCGCTTCGCCCAGCACCGCTTTTTCCAGATTATCCATGCGGACCGTCAGATTATCCGTGCTGATCTCATCCGTCAGATAGTATTCCATCGCATTCATGCGGTTCGAAATCGCCGGAGTGCGATCGTTGTCATTTCTCACCACATCCGCATACAGATTGTCGATACGATGATCAAGTCCACTGGCCGATGTATTTCCCACGCCGTAGATCACATTATCCGCCTGATCCGCACGGCCGATGAGAGACCCGCTCTGCACCGAACCATAGAGGACTTCATCTACACGGTCGATCTTTTCCGCCAGCGTTGCCACATCCTCTGCCATGACAGGCATCGCCATCAATGCAGCCAATCCTGCTGCCAGTAATGCTTTTCTCATATATTCCTCCGAAATAATCAAATAGTAAAAGTTCATGGTTCAGGTGACCGCTTCTTCTTATGAAGGCCGGGCTATATCCGAAGGACTATGGAAAACCGGGTCCTCCCATCCATAAGCCGCTTGGTCTCCCGGTCTTTTCCAGCGCCCATCACACCCGAACATCGATCACTGCCGACACGCCAACGCCCTGCACACGGGAGAACGAGGTCGGATTCACACTATCCATCGGGATGAGCCCCTTGATACGGAACAGCTTGTCATTCCAGCTGATCTCCAACTGCCCGACCGCCTTCACCTTCTCTACCTGATCGGCATCGCCGATGACCTGCGCGGCTCCGATATATCCTTTATTTCCAATGCTGACGATCGGCACCACCTTCGTGGCGTAATTCGTGCCGGCGCCTTCCTTCATCATGACCGAATTGATCGCGCTATTGATAGAAGCGCCATATTTATCGACCAGTATCGCAATACCGCCGACCTTGACCACACCGCCAAGGACACTGCCCAGATTGAAAGCCGATACCTGCGTCAATGCGCCTGCACCGATCATCGCCGCCGCCAGTGCACAGACCACCAGTCTTTTCATTTTCATCATCATGCCCTCCTTATAGGAAATCAGTTTCACTACAGAAGTTGAACTGCGAGTACCAGACACTCTCTCAAAACCTTCTCTGACATAGCGTCCCGGATACCACAAAGCCATACTCTCTCAGCCTACAGTTATTTATTATTATACCGTCTTAGAGCGGGTTTGTGCAATAAAAAAGCACGATTTCAGTCATCGCGTTTTCTTGAATATTGAACCGCATCCCTTCCGCCAATCGCAGTAAGATAAGGAATAACGCCAGAGATGCACCATCTGTCATCCCGATACATTCCCTGTGATGGTCGCTTGACAGCTTCCACGTATTTTAATCCACGCTCCCCGCATGGGGAGCGACAGTACAGTCAAAGCATACAGCAATGACCGCTGTGTTCAGAAAATCTGCATCCACGAGGCAAGAAAACAGCATTCGCGTGAGAATCATAACATCTAGTACATTTAGCAGAGGGTAAGCCATACATTTATGACATGAAGCCCCGTTTCTCCCACACCATTAACCCAAAACGGAGGCATAGGCAAATCACTTTTGCCCACACCTCCGTCTTCTGCCATTATTGATAAAAACAATACCTACGGCGACTTCCTCGTCATTTCTTTTTTCCAGCGGACGGTAAACTCAAAGAGCCCCGTGCGCGCATTCTTCTTCCGACTCTTCAGCTCCGTGAGGCCGCCCCACGCCCGCGTGAGATGACTAGTAAAATTCGAAAGATCGGTCGTCTTCTGCGAAGTTCCTTTCAAAAGGACATCCTCTCCCTCTGAGGAAATCTCCGAGAGCACGACACCTTGCGGCATACCATCAGCAAGCAATACCAGACGCTGCTCCCAGTGCGGATCTTTGGCCTCCTCTTCCTTTAACATCGCAAGCAGAGCTTCTTCCTCCTCACTCGCCTTTTTCATCTCCGCCCTCTTCACTTTCAATGGAGACAACGCCTCATTCTCCGCCAGCTGCGCCTTATCCTCTCGATAAGTCGAAAGAAAGGATGCACAGGAAAAGAGGAAAAAGGCTGCGCCGAGCGCACATGCTCCCTGCGCGATGCGAAGCTTTCGATTCTCCTCCGTCAGAAAAGGACGCTCTCCCATGAGAAGAGGCAATGCCGTCCCCGCATGACTTACGGCAAGCACCACACGCATAGCATCATCCCAGTATCCGCCTTCCACCAGATGCTCCGTTTCGAGCGTAACTGCCTTGCTCCCCTCGTCCTCTGTCCCTTCTGCCGCAAGAAGAGTCAACTCCTTTTCCAGGTAAGAAAGCCATGCTGTCCGCTCCTTAGTCCCACAGCTCTCCAGCGGAACCAGAAAACATGGAAGAGAAGACATCCCATACAGATCCATCTGTCGCTCCATGAAAAGCGAAGCCTTACCCTCATCTGCCAGATGCAGGATGCGGCTCTCCCAGAGATCCCCCCTACGGAAAAGAAGCATCGCCGAACGACGGCGCATATATAGAATAAAGTGTGGCCCCTCTTGCAAAGGAATATCCGTCACAGGAAATGCACGGGTGATGGTAAGCCCCGCCTCATGCGCTCCCATCTCCCACGCCCCGAGATCCACGCGCGGCAATGCATGCAAGAGCGCTTCCCAGCCCTCTTCATCATGAGAAAGCACACGATGCCCCATAGCGATCGCTTCCTCGGTGTGAAAGACGCGATCTGCCTCCCACTCCATCGATTCAGCAAATTCCTCCTCCGTCATCTGCGGATATCTTTTCCTGCTCCATCGAAGCGAGTCCGCATTCACCAAAAGCCAGAGCTTCTTACCACGAAGTCCGGCAGCCTTCAGTGAGAGGAAACACTCTTTCAAATTTGACGTATCACCATCGTAGTCCGCCTGCCACTGTCCCAGTCGCTTTCCTTCTACCGTCTCCACAGCGCAGAGCTTCCCCGCCAAAGGAAATACGACCGTCCGCACCCGCTTCTTCTGCCACGCCACGACACGCTCTCGGATCCGGTTCATCAGCTCCATAAAGAGTCTCCTTCCTGAATGACGAAATCATTATATAGCTATACTCTAGCAGGTTCATAGAAATGCAGCAATGGGAAATATGAATTCCCCATCTATACGCCCAATCCTCGGAAAGACAGATTTCCCATTTTCATTCACACGCATACACCGTTTCACCGTAAGCGAAAAAGCCTCAGCTCTCGGATTTCTGCATAGCGGGTAAGAGTAACTGAAAAACCTTATCCCAGCTGTCTTTCATGCCATGTCTGCCCTATCCGCCCCTGCGGGGCACCTTCCCCTAGAGGGGAAGGCTGCGATACGAGGATACCATCTTCTAAACAGGCGGCACACCCCCCTTGTGAACTTATCCGCTCCCCAAGTACCGTCATCCCGAGCGAAGCCGAGGGATCTTTATTGCACTGCCGCCATATGCACACATGCGCCTTCACGTAAACGACACCTTGGTGCTTCCTTTTTCGCCTTTCCCTCGCTCCCGGTTTACCAGTCTGCAAGAAGGCTCCCTCCACTTCGGCCCTCATGATACGCAAGAAAGACGATAGCCTCACATCGTCTTTCACACCGCTGCGTAGAGTTGTGCCTCTCCGAGGCACTCTATCCTGCGCCTTCGGCGCGGCCCTTCTCCAAGGGCCTACTCGTATCATCGGAGTGACTGGTGACTAGTGACTGATAGCTGGAAGACTTTATCTCAACTGTCTTTCATATCATGGTCACCCTATCCGCCCTTCGCAGCTTCCTCCGAAGGGCGGATAGGGCAGGGGCGGTAGGTAAGACCGCGAGGGAAGATGCGAGAAGCGCTTCTCCTGCACGCAACCATCGTGTCTGTTTCTTGCCAGCCCCACCTATGTTATAATGAGGAAAATTTTTGCTTCAAAGGAGGAAGTAAGTATGTATTCATGGTTTCTGATCGCACTCACCGTCATCTTTGCCGTGATCGTGGCGAAGCTGATCCTGAAAAAGTACAATGCGATCTTTGTATTCTTCGCATCTGGTGTGGTGATCCTGATGACGGCGAGCCTTCTCACCGGTACACCGATCCTGCCGAAGGGATCTTTGGGCAATGTCTTTCTGGACACCTTCGGATTCCTGACCGCCACCTTCAAGAAGAACATCGCAGGCATCGGCACGCTCATCATGGTCGTCACCGGGTATGCGACCTACATGAAGCACATCGGCGCTTCGACGAAGCTAGCTTTCACCGCGAGTCGGCTCTTGGGCGGGATCTCGAACAAATATCTGATCCTCTCTGCCTTCTATCTCGTCGGTATGTGCCTGAAGCTCGTACTGCCGAGTCAGGCGTCGCTGGCCGTCCTGATGCTTGCGACGGTATTTCCCGTCTTTATGGCTCTGGGGATCCGCCCCATCACGGCTGCCTCTGTGCTGGCGCTCCTCTGCCTTGACTATGGCCCGAATGACGGCAGCACCCTCTTCATGGCGAATGTCGCCGAGATGAATGTCGTCGACATGTTCCTGCGCTACCAGTACAAAGTCGTGCTCTCCATCATCCTTGTGACGGCGTTCCTCATCCCCTTTTACTACCGCTATATGGACCGGAAGGATGCGGCCTTGGCCGATGCGGATGGCGAATTGGGGAGGGGACAGGAGATCGAGGATCCGTCGGTCCCCTTTTTCTATGTGTTCCTGCCGCTCATCCCGCTGGTGCTGGTCTTTGCCGCGCATTTTCTGCCGTCCATCAAGATCGATGTCATCACAGCCAATTTTATCGGCTTTGCCGTGACTTTCGTCTGTGAATTCATCGTCCGGAAAGACAGGAGCCGGATCCCGTCAGATATGGCAGAGATCTTCAAAGGCATGTCGAATGTTTTCGTCTCCGTCGTTGCGATCATCATTTCTGCCTCCGTCTTTGCGGAAGGCATCAAGATCTTGGGCGGCATCACGATCTTCACGAATATGATCTCTGACATGAAGGGAGCGACACTCCTCATCATGGCGATCCTGACCGGGATCACGTATGTCTTCGCCATCATCATGGGGAGCGGCGCGGCTCCTTTCTTCGCCTTCGGCCCGCTGACGCCTGCCGTCGCGGAGAAACTCGGCGTCCCGACGCTGACACTGCTTCTCCCGATGGAACTCGCGACCTCCATCGGCCGAGCCTCGTCTCCTGTCTGCGGAGCCCTCATCGCGATCGCCGGGACTGCCGGACTTGCCCCGATACGCCTTGCCAAACGCACCGCTCCGCTCCTTTTCGTCATGTTCATCGTCGATATGATCGCATCGTACATCTTTACGATGTAATTAGGAAATGGGTTCAGCAGGTTCAAACAGGTTCTTTGGGTTCAACGGGGAAGGTGGCGGCTTCGCCGCAATTTTTGATAGCGTTTCGCGTGTATTGTCATCCCGAGCGAAGTCGAGGGATCTCTATTGCAGGCAGTGAATCGCAGGATGCATATGTCGGAAAAACGTAGTGCAAGAAAGATTTCTCGACTTCGCTCGAAATGACGATACGGGGGGACGGCTCAGGTGCACATGTTGTGAAAAAATGCACTTTCGTGTTTGCATGACTGTTGCGGACATCGCTCCTTTATAAGAATCGGCGCGCAAGCGCCGCACCACAACCCTGAACCTTGAACCCCGAAGTTTGAAAGCAAGGATGAGTAGCTAGGGATTAGGGATTAGAAGCCTCAAGTGACTGGTAGCTAGTGACTGGTGACTTGGATACCACTTTCGGGCATCGCCCTATTTATACTCTGCG
>OLGJ01000948.1_pt1 | contig 14669 bp, 7 predicted proteins | sample 1605431 | NCBI WGS metagenome assembly OLGJ01 (sample SAMEA3888920, study PRJEB22519) | human gut metagenome | biome: human gut; feature: human-associated habitat; material: faeces | place: Denmark | collected 2009
CCGTATCTTTGCAATGTGTTTTTCATAGTATTAGATTTAAGGTTAACAAAGGTTGGGTCAAGGCGTTGACCCTTTTTTTATGTCCATACGTCTCGTTCGCCTCTTTTTCTTATTCAGCCAGCATCATCTTTTTATAGTAAGACGGACTGAATCCGGTATGCTTCTTAAATGACTTGTTAAAATGGGAAATAGTATCAAATCCGCACTCCACACTAATCTGCGAGATATTCATATCGCCCATAAGCAGCAGTTTACATGCATATCCTATCCGCATCTCCAATATATAATTCTTAAACGATTTGCCCGTTTTACTCTTAAAGAAGCGGCAGAATGCAGCAGGATTCATGGCAGCCAGAGAGGATATTTCATTCAGGTCGATCTGTCGCGTATAGTTTTTATTCAGGTAAGCTATGATTTTATCGATTCTCGATCCATCATATATAATATCATTCTCGAAGTCAGAAGTCGATATTACAGACCGGGAAGTAACGTTTGCCATCTCTTTCAAAAGTTGCAGGAAAGAAGTGATCTGGTCAACCCCTGTCTCCAACGGAATGGATTCGAGCAGCTCAACCAGTCTTGAAGAACAGCCTGCGGGAAAGTAAATCCCCCGTTGTGCCTCTTCAAGCAGATTTTTGATCTTAATGAAATGGGGATAGTAATTAAAGGCATGGTGCATGAAGTCTTTTTCAAACTGGATGATAGTACCTGTTGTCCGGAGTGTACTGCCTTCTTTTTGATATACATCATCACTTTTCATATAATGGGGCAGATCAGAGCCTAGCAAAATGATATCACCATCCGCATATTTCTCCGCATTATTTCCGACAAACCGCATCCCCGTACCTTCTTTTACATAGATAACTTCATACTCCGTATGGAAATGCCACGGATAAGTGAAGTAAGGGTAGTCATAAAAACGAGCCTTCAAAGGGGATGACTTCGATATAGGAAGCTGCTCGTTCATTATCTTTCTCATAACCAGCTCTGTTAATTGCAAATTTGAAATAACTATATGCAAATATAGGAAAAAACATTTATTATACATATCGCTACTTTTGCAACAAATTAAAAAGGTTAACTCTAAAATAATCAATCTATAAGCTATCTATGAGTAATATCAGCCATTATGAGACAAGACTTTTTAAATATTTCTTGTACTTACTTTTATTGAGTATGCTTCCATCCCTAAACATGAAAGCATCTGAAAGAAAGTCTCTTTTCGACAGAAACTGGTATTTTTACCGGGGAGACGTTAGGAATGCAGAATCACCTGTTTACAACGATTCTGCCTGGAGAAAAGTGGATCTTCCCCATGACTGGAGCATCGAGCCACTCGAGAATCAGGAGCCTGATAAAGTAGTAGGACCATTCAGCCGTGAGAGTGTAGGTGGTTTTGCTACCGGACAAACCGTAGGTGGCAAAGGGTGGTATCGTAAAACTTTCATTATCTCACCGGAAGATGCCGGGAAAAGACATGAGTTATACTTCGAAGGAATTTATAACCAATCGGAAATATGGATCAATGGACAGAAGGCGTATTATAATGTCTACGGATACACCTCTTTCAAAGTAGACATAACACCTTACTGTAAGCCAGCAGGAGAGAAAAACATAATAGCCGTTAAAGTTATAAATGAAGGCAAAAACTCCCGCTGGTATACAGGATCGGGTATTTATCGTCATGTATGGATGATCCGTACTTCACCGTCCTATATTGAGGATTGGGGCACTTTCATAAGCACCAACAGCATTGATAAGGAACAAGCCGTCGTCATACTGAACACAACCATTGTTAACGGAGATACAGAAGAAGGAGAATATACCGTAAATATCAACCTTACTTCCCCCAGGGGAAAAGTTGTATCTACCACCAATAGCACTGTAAAAATGACATCAGGAAATAAACATGAAATTCCTTTTACCATCACAGTGAAGAAACCCCGGTTATGGTCTACCGATACACCGGAGCTGTATATAGCTAACATCAGTCTTTGGAAAAATAAAGAAAAGAAAGACGAACTATCCATCCCATTCGGTATTCGTACCATACATTTCTCTACCGGAAAAGGATTTAAACTCAACGGAGTACCAATGAAATTAAAAGGTGGCTGTGTTCACCATGACAACGGTCTTTTAGGATCAGCCGCCTTCGACAGAGCAGAAGAAAGAAAAATACAATTGCTGAAACAAAATGGATTCAATGCAGTACGTACCTCCCACAACCCAATGTCCGAAAGTTTTATGTCGGCTTGCGACCGATTAGGCATGTTGGTTATTGACGAAGCATTCGACCAATGGAAAATAAAAAAGAATCCGGAAGATTATCATCTTTATTTTAACGAGTGGAGCGCACGTGACATCCGGTCTTTAGTGCTAAGAGACCGTAATCATCCTTCGGTAATCATGTGGAGCATCGGAAATGAAATCAGGGAACGTATTTCGGACAATGGACTCAAGATTGCAGAAGATTTGAAAAAAGAAATACTTAAGCATGATAATACCCGTCCTGTCACCGCCGGAGTAAATAAGTACTGGGATAAAGACAGGAAGAATATGCTTTCTCTTGAAAAGGCTTTCAGGCATCTTGATGTAGCCGGTTACAATTATATGTGGCGTTTTTATGAGGAAGACCATGCCAAATATCCCGAACGCATCATGTACAGCAGTGAAAGTGTGGCCAACGAAGCATCTCAAAACTGGGATAAAGTAGAAAAGCTTCCCTACGTCATAGGAGATTTTATATGGACAGCAATTGATTACCTCGGCGAATCGGGACTGGGCAATTCTATCGAAGTAGATCCGGAAGAAAACATACACCAGTTCATGGGTTGGCCCTGGTTTAATGGCTGGTGTGGAGATATTGACCTTTTAGGCGTAAAAAAAGCTCAATCCTACTATCGTGATATTTTATGGCACAACAGAAAGATAAGCATGGCAGTCGAAACACCTGTCCCAGAAGGTAAGATCCGTAAAGTAAGTTTCTGGGGATGGCCTGAAGAATCCTTATCATGGACCTTTCCCGGAATGGAAAATAAAATGATGAAAGTTAATGTATATACGCGTGCTTCTAAAGTGAGATTATACCTGAATGATTCTCTTGTAGGTGAGAAAGAAACAAACGAACTATATAAAGCTTCCTTTAGAGTGCCCTATCAGGCAGGGAAACTAACAGCAGTGGAAGTAAACGAGAACGGCAAAGGGGATTCCGTCATACTGGAAACTACCGGAGAACCTGTCGCCCTCAGATTAACAGCCGATAAGACAAAGATGAAAGCTCATGGGCAGGACCTCTCCTATGTACTAATAGAACTTGTTGATAAAAAAGGAAATATCATCTCTCACAATGACCGTAAAATACAGATTAGTCATAAAGGAACCGGCAAGATCATCGGCTCCGGAAATGCTTCTCCAACAGATATGGCAAGTTTCGGCTCACTTCAACCGATGCTTTTCAAAGGAAGAGCAATGGTAATTGTCCGCTCCGGCTACGAGCCCGGAGAAATGAAATTGACAGTGAGTGCAGGAGGAGTACAACCAGCAACAATCGCTCTAAAAACAAAATGAATTAACCATTTATTCCCATAAAATATCCATGAGAAAATTAATCATCAGCATTTTAATCGGAGTTATTTTTCCACTTTATGCTTCAGCTGGTTTTGTCTTTCGGAATGATAAAGATGTAACAGTGGTCATCAACGATAGTGAAGAACAAGTGGTCCACACCGCCCTTGAGATGTTTCAGAAAGACTATGTCAATGTTTTCGACAGAGAGTTGAAAACAAGTAACCAACAGGGAAATATATACATAGGCACAATCGGACTGAATAAGAAAGCGGAACAATTCATCGCTATCAAGGATATTCAGGAACTAAAGCAGCATGAGGAAGCTTTTCTGGTTAGTGTCAAAGACAACCACCTGATCATACTGGGTAGTGACAAGCGCGGAACTGCTTATGGCATTCTGGAACTGTCACGAATGATCGGTGTATCTCCTTGGGAATGGTGGGCAGATTCTCCTGTAGAGAAAAAGCAATCATTCAAACTGAAAGAAGGATTCAAAACACTCCAATATCCCTCGGTTGCCCGTCGTGGCATCTTTATCAACGACGAAGACTGGGGACTAACCCCATGGAGCTACCTAACCCACGAACCGTCTGATACGAAAGGACAAATCGGCCCTAAAACACATGCAAGGATATTCGAACTATTGTTACGTCTGCGAGCCAACACATTCTGGCCTGCCATGCATACCTGCTCCGTCGCTTTCTACCTGACACCGGGCAACAAGGAGACTGCAGACAAATATGGAATATTTATTGGTACTGCCCATTGCGAACCAATGATGCGAAATACCAATGCTGAATGGAAAACAGCCGGAACCGGAAAGTACGACTACGTGAACAACCGCGAAAATGTGCTCAGATTTTGGGAAGAACGCGTCAAAGAGCTCGCCAGTTCCGATAATATTTACACTTTGGGCATCCGTGGAGTACATGATGGTAAGATGCAGGGTGCAAACACCTTACAAGAACAGAAAGCAGCCCTGACTAATGTACTCAAAGATCAGCGGGAAATGATAGCAAAGTATGTAAATCCGAATGTAGAGCAAGTATCGCAAGTATTCATCCCTTATAAAGAAGTACTGGACGTTTACAAAATGGGACTGGAAGTGCCAGAAGATGTTTCTTTGCTATGGTGCGACGATAACTATGGGTACATCCGCCATTTCCCTGACAGCAAAGAGCGTGCACGCAAAGGCGGAAATGGTATTTATTATCACATTTCATACTGGGGACGCCCGCACAGTTACCTTTGGCTGGCAACTAACCATCCCGCCCAACTTTATACACAAATGAAATTAGCCTACGACAAAGGAGCCCAAGATATGTGGATACTGAATGTAGGCGATATCAAGCCCGGTGAATACCTTACGGAATTGTTCCTGGATATGGCATGGGATATCAATGCTATTGAAAACAATATCAACGGGCTGGACAAGCACTTATACTCCTGGCTCAGCAGAGAGTTCGGAGAAAAAAATGCCAAAGAACTGCTTCCGGTAATGAATGAATATTACCGCCTTGCCTACATACGTAAACCGGAATTTATGGGCAACACACGTATAGAGGAAAAAGACCCTAAATACAAAATCATCTCCGATCTTCCATGGAGCGAAAAATACATTAAACAACGCATTAAAGAATACGAAACAATTGCAGCTAAAGTTACCTCAATGTCTCAAAAGGTTGCTCCGGATAAACAATTTGTATGGTTTCAGTTGATCGAGTTTCCTGTTCGTGCAGCCCACGAAATGAACAAAAAGCATCTTTACGGACAGCTGGCACGCCACGAATTAGCAGACTGGCGACTGAGCGATACGGCATACAACAACATGGCCTCCTTAATGGAGAGATATAACTCCCTTAATAACGGCAAATGGAAAAAAATGATGAGCTATCCACAAAGCCTACCGGTATTCAAGAAAGTTCCACATACCCGATCCACCACCCCGCTACCGGAAGATGATCATCCTCTTTACCTATTCAATGGAAAAGATTATTCCCAGTTTAACGGAGAAAGCCCCGTTACCCATGGTCTGGGTTATCAACGTGGAGCCATCAGTCTATCTAAAGGAAGCGATGTCATATATAACTTTAAAGCTAATGATACTGATTCAATCCTGATAGAGGTTGCTTTAACTCCTAACCATCCGGTTGAAGGTAAACAAATCAGATATGCTATTTCTAACGAACCGGAACAAATTGTCGACTTTCACACCGAAGGACGAAGTGAAGAATGGAAACTAAATGTCCTCAGCAATCAGGCAAAACGAACGACTTCGCATAAAATAAGTTCATCAAAGAAACAGAGTCTGAAAATCACTGCTTTAGACGAAGGAGTTATGATTGACCAAATTAAAATCCGAAAGAAATAAAAGCAGCGACGGATAATTCCTAAAGGTAAACAACTACCTATTCGATAAATAAGATGTAAACAGCTAAAATAAGACCGCCCCTCTTTCTTATCAGAGACGGTCTTATTCATTTATAAATAATATATAGCCTAAAATAAAGAGTTCTCCCTGAACTTTATTTCTTTTCCGCCCAATATACTCCGCAGACAATACAAGCAGCACCGCCCAAAGCTACCAGAGTAATCTTCTCATCCAGAATAAGGGACGATGCAATCATTGTAACCAAAGGATTGAGATAGATATAATTGGATGCCCGAACTGTTCCCAACTGTTTCAACACTACATTCCACAGTACATAGCAAATCAGGGAAGCCAGCACGGCGAGGAATAGCAAATTGAATAATACGCCCGGTTGCAAAAGTACGGCAGCATCGGGCTGCAACGGATGCAGGAGAAAAGCAGGCAAAATAGTCAGCACTCCATAAAAGAAAATCTTACGGGTGATAAATACAGTAGGATAGCGTCCGGCCATTTTTTTAATAATCAAACTATAGAATGCCCAGGACAATGCGGCAAGCAAAGTCAGCAAATCGCCTATCGGAGATATTTTGAGTACGAAACTACCGTTAAAAACAATCAACCCTACCCCCATCAATGCCAGTAAAGAACCGTATATCAGTCCTTTCGATGCCTTTTCGCTCTTATAAAAAAGCAGAGACAAGATAGTGGTCAGCAAGGGAGCCGTGCAAATGATAAACGATACATTCGAAGCCTGCGTAATCCCTAAAGCGGTATTCTCTGTAAAGAAATAAAGCGAGCCGCCGAATATACCTCCGGCTACCAGCCACAATTCATCTTTCCAGTTACCGGTGAACAAACGTTTGGGAGAAATGACCCAAATGCCTGTATATGCAATCAGAAAGCGGTAAAAGAATATTTCCTGAGGTGTCAACCCGTGATTTATCAATACTTTAGTCGAAATGAATGTCAGTCCCCAGATAGCTACTGTTAGTATGGCAATCAGATGATAGTATCCATGCTTTAGTTCCATAATGATGGTTTTAATGAGGACACAAAGATACAGGGAATCATGGATATACGCACTGACTTTCACGGATATATTTCATACGGAATTACCAGTTATCAGTCCGGAAAGGCGCCGCAGGGATACCATGAATGCTGAAAATGCTTGCTTCTACATAATTCTTATACGCATACCGCACGGCCACAGGATGAGGAACTTTGTCACTCGAAACAGCCAGCCGGGCAGTCTTGGTTTCTATTTCGGCAAAAGCCGGGTGGAACACTTTATCTTCACCTGCTATCTCAAATCCTTTGAGCGATGTCCACATTGGGCTCAGTCCGCGTTGGGCATGATCGAAATTGATATAGATTTTATTCTCCTGTATCTCCATTGATTTATAAACAGGGGGAGCATATCCAAATCCTTTCATACCGTAGGTCTGTGCCAATGCCCAATAGGCCAGCCTGTTTCCTACCGTCTCCTTGTCTACGGGATGAATGAAAACCGGATGGCCGACATCCATTGTCGTCACCATGCCACTATTCGGTATATCCTTCATATTCTGCAACTGCACTTCACGCAGGCGGGCAGCCGAAGTACCGTCGGCTCCTTCATAGTTGAAAGGAGCTATCTGCACAAAGTAGAAAGGAAGCTCTCCTCTGCCCCATTTCGCACGCAGGTCAGTAACAAAGGCAGGCATAAGGCTCTGATAAAGACCGGCATTGTCACGGTTGCTTTCTCCCTGGTACCACAAGAATCCTTTCACAGCAAAATGAGTCAAGGGAGCTATCTTCGCATTATAAAGCACACACGGAGTAGCGGTGGGATTCTTCACTTCAGCATCGTTGTCGAGTATGGAAAGGTCGATACTGTCAAAAGACTTTATGGATTCCCTGCTCATCCATGCCTCCACTTTCGATCCTCCCCAGGTAGATACAACAATGCCTACGGGTACTTCCAGCACTTCCTGTATATAACGTGCAAAATAATAAGACACGGCACTGATGTGGGAAACATTCACCGGGGTATTTTCGAGCCATTCGCCCTGGCAGTCTTCCTGAGGCGTTTTACTAAACTGACGTACCCATCTCCCATCCTTTGAATCTGTAGTGTACATTCGGATAGGTGTGGATGGCTTGGCTTTGGCGATGAGATCGTTCGTCCCTCTGACCGGTTGCCGGTCGAAGCCGCCCATAGGCATCTCCATGTTCGACTGGCCCGAACAGAACCAGACTTCACCGATCAGTATATTCTGCAATGTGAGCAATTCGCCGTCATTGAAAGTAATCTTGTAAGACCCTCCCGCAACAGGGGTAGATACCTTCAAAGACCAGTTTCCTTTTCCATCCGACGACGATTTATATACCCGGTTGTTCCACGAAGTTTTCTCCGTCATAACAGCATTGGGACGGGCCTTTCCCCATAGTTCGACTTCTGTTTGCTGCTGTAATACCATATTATCTCCAAGTATGGAAGGTAATGTCACTTTTGCCTCACTCTTCATTGAAAAAGATAGGACTAAAAACAAAAAGCTTATCAGATATTTCATATATATTAATTATAAAGATAAATACTCGACATCAGAAAATATCCCATTGTGCCCTTACAGTCATATTTTTGTCTTTCACACGGATCATCAACGGGTAACAGGTTTCTACAGGACGTCGTTCAGTCCCGGTTTTTGTTACAATATCCGGATTGGTAGGCGGTATGCCGGAAGCTTCGCCCACAAACAATTCAAAGGACGGCACGCCATCTACCCGAAAAGTAATCTTTCCGGTTGGCGTACTGACTGTAAACGGATGATTCATCACACTCCTTTTCACATTTCGGATCTGTTTATAAGCAACCGCCTCATCAAGCTTTGCACCTGTAAACTCTCCTTCTATCTGTGGCTGCTCTGTCAGTAACAGCACATAGTCATACTGATGAATCGTGTCTGAGATGCAATCGAACTCGTCGCAAAGGGTGTCTCCTTTCAACAGAAGTTTTCTCTTCATTTCGACTCCCGGATAAGCCTTGTCACAAAAGGCTTCTATGGAATGATTATCGAAATATACCATCTGCCCCGTCGCAGGACGCTGGTCTTTACAATCGACAGTTACCGTGTTGTGAGAAAGCGTCCGTTTATACCAGTTCAGGTAATCGGGGATTCCGTAGGCGCAGGTGCCCAAATCAGGCAATATCTCCTTTTCACCGTTATGGATGGAGATAGAAAGTTTATCCGGATGCCCATGACCACCACCGGACGGACCGTACTTCAGTACTACCGACTTCTTACCGCTCCGCAATACCCCATAGCCCGTCTGACCAAACAGGTAGCTTTCCGATTCCTTCAGTTCCTTGTCGGGATGGATAGTAGTATTGGTCAGAAGCGCTTCCGGCGAAAGTCTGTCTTCCAGCCGATAGCAATCCTGTAGAGTATTCAGCAATAGGGGATTCTTATAGCGGGCATAGGCCACTTCATACAGTCTGATCTGTGTCGGCAGTGAAACTCCATACCATCCGTCGTTGTGGGAAGGAAAAGTCAAGTCACTATAAATGCTCTTTATAGGAGCCACGAACATCATCTCCAGTTGTTTGTCCCACAAATCATATCCCATCGAACGGACTGCACCAGCCGTCAGCAGCATCGCCCTCAACGGAAAGAAATGATAATTGGCAGAACCCTCGTTCCACCAGCCGTCTCTGTTGACGTGTGTTTTCATCATCTGCCGGTAACCCACTTTCGTGTGTTCAACAGCGACTTTCACGATACTGTCATTATTGAGGGCAACTCCTATAGCGGCCAGTCCGCTATTATTCCAGACCTGCCAGTTGCCTCCACCACCTCTTTTCAAAAGCAGACCGGCACCTTCTTTCAGCAATCCTTTCTCTATTTTTTCCACCTCTCCCTTTTTGAGCAAAGGCTTAACAACAGAGTAGACACGGCATACATCACTGAACCATCCCGCCTCATCCAGACTTTGCGCATATATCTTTGCACTATAATTGGCAGGTTCGGGAGTGTTACGCCCTTTATCATGAATTTTATAATGCGGGTATTTATCGGCGTAATCCAGCAACATGTCTTTCATATAGCGGGCATACTTTTTATCTCCGGTAGCCAGATACACATACATGCAATCAGTAAGAAACTGCTTGTTCCTGTCTTGGGCAATCGTTATCCATGCCCAGTTGATACGGTCGGAACTCCACGTTTTCTTGCAGAAGGAACAATACTGCTTGTCAGGACTATTCCAGTCGAACTCAAAGAACACATTATGTACCGGACAGAAATAGTCGTGCAGATGCCCGGCTTCTTCTTTAGGGACAGCCAGCGGATATTTCAACCGTTCGTCGATATGCGATTTTAGTGTATCTACAATGGTCTTTCCCCAAGGGGTTTGCGCAGATGACCGGATATTAGCCATGTCCTCTGCCGAGAAGAAATAAGTTTCGCGCTTCTGCCCGTAGGCAACAGAAAGCAGGCATAGAAGTCCGCAAGCAATCAGAATATATTTTTTAGTCGTCATAATCTCTATTTCTTTAGCTAGTTATAACAGGATTGACCAATCGCCTGTATAGTAGGCTTTATTTAGTTTCTCCAATGAACGGACATCTTGGTTGCGGGTAAAAAGATATTCCAGATCCTTGTACAAGTACAATTGCAACCAGTATCCTTTATCATACTTCTCACGGATGGATAATGCCTGTTTCAACTTGGCATACCAACCTGTATTTACCCGAAAATGCTCGGCTACCTTGCATGCCTGCATAGCATTGTTCCACATACCGTCTGCCATCTTATCCATCAAATTTATGAAGTCTTTATACTTAAAAGATGAAACATCAATGAGTTCGCAACGGTCGTCTACTCCCATTTCCTTTAAATCCACAATTGTTTCAAAAGTCTGGTCACCATCGAGGTCATACTCCAGATAATCAAAGAAGCCGTTGCCATCTTTGTCAGTGTACTTCACCGTTGCAAAACGGGAAGGATTCTTGTCCAACCCGAACCACATCCTGTCCCATCCCTGATAGTAGTCTGTGTTCTGATCGATTCGCCAGCATCCCCATTCCGCACCATACAGATGAAGTCTGCCGTCAAACTTACCCATATAAAGTTGGCCGTTTCCTGAATTATCCAGGTCCCATTCCCCACGGTCACCCGCTGCATCCGATTGTTTGTTATGATCAATTCCACCTTTGTTCCATCCCACCTTGAAAGGGTCGCGCGGGTCGTATAACTCTACACGTTCCCAACGATGGCAATCATCATCTTCATCATATCCAAAATAAACCTGATCCCATTTTCCTCTGTTGAATATAAGGTCCCATGCACTGTCATGGTCCGGATAAATCAACTCAGTCATCCTCCTGAAACGGGGATCTACAAAGAAAGAATCCGTCCCAGCCAATCGGGGATTCCGGAACTTATGAACCTGATCTCTGTAATCAAACCCTTTTCCTCTGAAAGAAAGCGTGAAGTCAAAGTCAAATTCATCACCCGGACGATTATCATTATCCATATCGACGGCAATAGAAACCCAGTCGATGTTTCCGGTCAGCTGCTTGTTAACGAAGCTGTTGGCGGGTGCACTGGCATCTACTTTCTTTGGAGAATCTACCAGTCTGATTGCCATTTCACTCAGTCCGTCACCGTCTTCATCGTAGAAAAGAAATGGATTTTCCCAGTTCAGCCTTACATCCTGCATATTGTAAGTAGCGGCATGAATCTTAAGAAAAGCTGACTGCCCGCTATAATCCATATAGAAATCGCAGATACCTGTCTTGTCCCAGCTTTTAATCTGCATGGTGTTCCAATCAATATAGTTGAAGATATTATCCTTGTCAGTATCCAGCACGATCATATAGTGTCCGTTTGGCCATACTTCGTCCGCTTTCCGGGGAGGATACTCGGCGACAATCTGCATATCGGCTTTTCCGTCATTATCGGTATCTATCCAGTCGATAATAAGATCACCATGTCCACCGTAAATGCCATCACGGTTTCTGTCTATCAAAAGACAGTCATTTTTTGTATCTCCTTCCAGATCATCCCATCTCATGTCTCCGTCATCGTCCAGCCATAATATCGGAATACTGTCACGGGTAATCGAATAGATAGCGTCCGGCTTTCCACCACCATTCAAATCTACGATTTTGGGTGTATATCCTACCGGAGGAGGAGGTAACCGGAATGACACAATTTTGAGCTTGTTATTCCAGTAGTTTTTGTTTTCCTGTGCCTTGGCAGAGAAGAATGCGAGAACCAATGTTAATAGTACCAGTAGCCTTTTCATTTCTTAGAATTTTATGATAACTGGCACAAATGTAAGTCCCGCTAGTTAATTTAGTAATTAATTTGCAATTAATTCGAGGAGAAAAATGAAGGTATAGGCTGGGAAAGATCGTTTTTAGGGGAATATACGGTCTAATTTAACGTTTATTTAAAAGGTTTGTCAGTTCAAACCCTAAAAATGATAGAATTTCATTTTCAGCAAAGTAAAACGAGAAATAGAATGTTACAATATACATTAGCGCAGACAAGTCCAATAGGATAATATCAAACTATTTTCTTTATTCCCCCTTCTAAATCTCTAAGTGTTATTTTTCTCTTGTCTCTTTTTTGTTTTAAAACTAAGCCTAATATATTTAGACAGTATCCAAAAACTAAATAGAAAAAACAACCTTACAGAAAGAAGTTCTAATTTACAAACAAATCACCACCATCAGACACCCCAAATTCGTATATCTTCCTTTCTTACACTATTCCTCCAAAATCGAATAAACTCCCTACGCTTTTTTAATAAATAACGAGAGAGTTTATTATAAACGGTACCCAAGTTTATTATAAACTATTTTTAGGAGTTTCCAGCAGCCTCAATAAAATTATTATAACAGAAATGGGCAAGAACCTTCACAGTTTCTTGCCCATTCGTTATCCTGGCTATGCAATTTTGCACATCCACCTATTGAGCTTATGTTATATTTTTTATATATTCTATCATTACTTTTCCTTTTTATATTCCTCCAAATATACGAAATAAAAACAAAAAAGTCAATAGCAAGACGATGTTTTCCGTGACATTTCTCCATTTGTCACGCAATACCTTATCATAAAAAAGGTTTTTTTCACTCACTACGTGGTTATCTGAAAATAAACACGTAAATTTGCTAGCTCAAATTGAAATAACAGTATAAATCACTATAAATAAAAACTTTATCACTATGGAGTACAATTTCAGGGAGATTGAAAAGAAGTGGCAGCAAAGGTGGGTGGAAGAGAAAACCTACCAGGTTACGGAAGACGAATCGAAGCAGAAATTTTATGTATTAAACATGTTCCCCTATCCTTCAGGAGCCGGACTACACGTAGGACACCCGCTGGGATACATCGCTTCGGACATTTACGCCCGTTACAAACGACTGCGTGGCTTCAATGTACTCAATCCGATGGGATACGACGCTTACGGTTTGCCGGCAGAGCAGTACGCCATCCAGACCGGACAGCATCCCGCTATCACAACCGTCAACAACATCGACCGTTATCGCGAGCAACTCGATAAAATAGGCTTCTCTTTCGACTGGAGCCGTGAAATCCGTACCTGCGAACCCGAATATTATCACTGGACTCAATGGGCTTTCCTCAAAATGTTCAACAGCTACTACTGCAACGACGAACAGCAGGCACGCCCTATCCAAGAACTGATCGACGCATTCGCAATCTACGGAAACAAAGGACTCAACGCTGCCTGCAGCGAAGAACTCAGCTTTACCGCCGAAGAATGGAAAGCGAAAAGCGAAAAGGAACAGCAGGAAATCCTGATGAACTACCGCATCGCTTACCTGGGTGAAACAATGGTGAACTGGTGTCAGGCACTGGGAACCGTATTAGCAAACGACGAAGTAATAGACGGCGTCAGCGAACGCGGCGGCTTCCCTGTAGTTCAGAAAAAGATGCGCCAGTGGTGTCTGCGTGTATCCGCTTACGCACAACGCCTGCTCGACGGACTGGATACCATCGACTGGACCGAATCACTGAAAGAAACTCAGAAGAACTGGATCGGACGCTCCGAAGGTGCTGAAGTGCAGTTTAAAGTAAAAGACAGCGATCTCGAATTTACCATCTTTACCACCCGTGCAGATACCATGTTCGGCGTGACCTTCATGGTACTGGCTCCGGAAAGTGAACTGGTAGCCCAGTTGACTACTCCTGAACAGAAAGCAGAAGTAGACGCCTATCTGGACCGCACCAAGAAGCGTACGGAACGCGAACGTATCGCCGACCGCAGCGTTACCGGTGTATTCAGCGGTTCGTATGCCATCAATCCGTTTACAGGTGAAGCAGTGCCCATCTGGATCAGCGATTACGTATTGGCAGGATACGGAACAGGAGCCATCATGGCCGTACCCGCCCACGATAGCCGCGACTATGCTTTTGCCAAGCATTTCGGACTGGAAATCCGCCCGTTGGTAGAAGGTTGTGACGTAAGTGAAGAAAGTTTCGACGCCAAAGAAGGAATCGTCTGCAACTCTCCCCGCCCGGATGTAACTCCTTACTGCGATCTTTCCCTGAACGGACTGACCATCAAAGAAGCCATCGAAAAGACCAAGCAATATGTGAAAGAGCATAACTTGGGACGTGTAAAGGTGAACTACCGTCTGCGTGATGCCATTTTCTCACGTCAACGTTACTGGGGAGAACCATTCCCGGTTTACTACAAAAACGGAATGCCTTACGTA
>OLGJ01000957.1_pt1 | contig 14516 bp, 10 predicted proteins | sample 1605431 | NCBI WGS metagenome assembly OLGJ01 (sample SAMEA3888920, study PRJEB22519) | human gut metagenome | biome: human gut; feature: human-associated habitat; material: faeces | place: Denmark | collected 2009
GCTGGAGGCCGAGTTTCTGAGCCTTGATTCTGATGATCTTGACTTTGGTGTCGTAGTCGGGCGTGTTGAGCTGGGTCGAAAGTCCCCACTTGAAGCGGGTCAGCAGTCGCTGTTCGATGTCCTTTAGCTCCACGGGCGGTTTATCCGAGGTAAGGATCAACTGTTTGCCTGCCAGTTGCAAGTGGTTGAATATGTTGAAGAAGGCGTTCTGGGTGCCGGTTTTTCCCGTGAGCTCCTGGATGTCGTCGATAATCAATACGTCGATCATCTGGTAGAAATGGATGAAATCCGGAATTTCGCCGTTCTTGTAGGCGGTCTGGAATTGCGCCTGGAACTTGTTCATCGAAACGTAAAGCACCTGCAGTTCGGGATGGCGCTGCCGCACTTCGTGGCCGATCGACTGCACGATGTGGGTCTTGCCCAGTCCGGAGTTGCCGTATATATACAGCGGGTTGAAAGGCGTATGGCCCGGATCGACCGCGACGGCCATACCCGCCGAACGGGCCAGGCGGTTGCACTCCCCTTCGATGAAGGTTGCGAACGTGTAGTTCGGGTTGAGCTGCGGGTCGATGACGATCTTCTTGAGGCCCGGAATGACGAACGGATTTTTTATATTTGCCGTATTGGTCTGGGTGCTGAACTGCGAAATCGCCGTCGTGTCGGCTTCTTTCGACACTGGCACGCTCTGTGCGTCGTTTTTGGGAACGGCGTAGTGCAGACGGATCTCCTGTCCGTAGAGTTGGGAGATGATCGGCCGCAGGAACGGAATGTAGTGTTTCTCGATCTGATAGACGTAGCTCATGTTGGGTACGCACAGACGCAGCGTCTTGCCGTCGAATTCGAGCGGCACGATGGGTTTGAACCACTTCACGAACTCCTCTTCGGTCGTTCGGGACTTGATCTGGTCCAAGCAGGTTTGCCATTTTTCGCAATATGTCTGTGCGGGAGCTAACATCGATGGAGGGGTATATCCGTTTTTTGGTAGCACAAAGTTGTAAATAAATTTGTGAAAATGGAGCGGCAAAATGCTTGCAAAAGTCGATACTTTTACTATGGAAAAAAGGTCGTTCCGGACACCTGTTTTTTAACTTGCTGATAGTGAATATTGGAAATAATTTGTGTATATTTGCGTATAAAATTTTTGAAGGATAACGGCTTTAAGCTATAAATAAAACCAATGTAGTTATGGAAAACGGATTAGAACAACAAGTGCTGGCGAAAGCGCAAAAATGGCTCGACGGCAATTACGATGCAGAAACGAAAAAACAGGTTAAATACCTGATGGATAACGATATGAAAGAACTTGTAGAGAGTTTTTACAAGGACCTCGAGTTCGGTACGGGCGGTCTTCGCGGGGTTATGGGCGTGGGGACCAATCGTATGAATATCTATACGGTAGGCGCTGCGACGCAGGGTCTTTCGAACTACCTGAAGCGCAACTTCGCGGGCGAGGAAATCCGGGTCGTCGTAGGACACGACAGCCGCAACAATTCGCGGATGTTCGCCGAGCGCGTGGCCGACATCTTCGCCTCGAACGGATTTACCGTGTTCCTGTTCGACGCACTGCGTCCGACGCCCGAGTTGAGCTTTGCGATCCGGGAGCTGAAATGTCAGTCGGGCGTGGTCATCACGGCTTCGCACAACCCCAAAGAATACAACGGATACAAGGCCTACTGGAGCGACGGATCGCAGGTTACGGCACCGCACGACAAGAACATCATCGACGAGGTGGAGAAGATCACCGAGGTCGATCAGGTGCTTACCGGCCGGAACCCGCAGAATATTCGTGCTCTGGGCAAGGATTTCGACGAGTTATACCTTAATAAAATATATGAATTGTCGCTTTCGCCCGAGAGCGTGAAACGCTTCCACGACATGAAGATCGTCTATTCGCCCATGCACGGTGCCGGCGTGCGTCTGGTTCCCGAGTCGCTCAAGCGTTTCGGCTTCACCAACGTGCAGCTGGTTCCCGAGCAGGCGGTGATCGACGGTAATTTCCCGACGGTGGAATCCCCCAACCCGGAGGAGCGTAAAACGATGTCGATGGCTATCGACCTGGCGAAGAAGGTGAAGGCGGATCTGGTACTGGCTACCGATCCCGATTCGGACCGTATCGGCGTAGCGATGCCCGACGAGAACGGCGAATACGTGCTGTTGAACGGCAACCAGACGTTGGTGCTGCTGATGACTTATCAACTGACTCGCTGGGCCGAGTTGGGACGCCTGAACGGGCACCAGTACGTGATCAAAACGATCGTTACGACCGAAATGGTGGATGCCGTAGCCGACTATTTCAAGGTGAAATGCTACGAATGTCTCACCGGTTTCAAATACATCGCCAAGATCATTCGCGGGCACGAAGGTACCGATATGCAGTACATCGGCGGCGGCGAGGAGAGCTTCGGCTACCTGGCCGGGGACTACGTCCGCGACAAGGACGGCGTGTCGGCCTGCTCGCTGGCGGCCGAGGCCGCAGCCTGGGTGCGCGATACGATGGGTATCTCGCTGTACGAGTGGCTCAAGCAGCTTTATGTCAAGTACGGATTTTACCAGGAAGGCCTCGTGTCGGTCGTACGTACCGGTAAGGAGGGTGCCGAATTGATCCAGCGGATGATGGTCGATTACCGTGCCAATCCTCCGAAAGAGATTCTCGGCTCGCCCGTGGTGAAGATCAACGACATTCAGACTTTGGAGTCGTTTGATGTCCGTACCGGAAAGAAGACGCATCTGGAGCAGGATAAGAGCAACGTACTTCAATGGTACACCGAGGACGGCACCCGTGTCTGTGTCCGTCCGTCGGGTACGGAGCCCAAGATCAAGTTCTACTTCGGGGTGAAGGCTGCCCTGCCGTCCGTTGCCGATTACGAAAAGGTACGGGCCGAACTGAACGATAAGATCGAATGGATCAAGAAGGAGCTGAAATTGGTGTAATAGGTTTTATATTTCCCTGGCTGCCGTCGTTGTCCGTGTCGGTCGCACTGATTCCGGCAGTCGAATATGGGGGCAGGAAGGTTTAATGGACTTTCTTGTAGAAAAAAGCGTAACAGTTCGAGAAATCGAGTTGTTACGCTTTTTTTGTAAGCACAATAATAGAAAGATAGCGGCTCTTTTTCGTCGATCCGAGCCGATTCTCCGGGCAGGAGGCTGCCGGGGTGCGGCTCGCAAAGAGATGTTTTCCGGTCTGCAGCCCGGCCGATAGCGGTCGCCCGTCGCTTTCGTTTTGTCCGTATCAGGCGAGTAAACCCCGGGCCGAAGCGTAGCGAACCGCTTCCATCGAATTATCCGCATTCAGTTTTTCGAGGATATGCTGTCGGTGCGTATTGACCGTGTGTACACTGATATTCAGTTGGTCCGCAATTTCTTTCGATAATTTTCCCCGGCTGATCAAGCGCAGTATTTCCCGTTCGCGGCCGGAAAGGGAGGATGCCTCGGGTGTCGGGAGCGGAAATACTTCTCCCGTCCGATAGTTGAGCAGTTGGCTGCGTACGCCGCCCTCCGTTCCCTGATTGGGAGATACGTCCAATATGCTCAACGAAAGCCAGATGTTTCCCGACCGGTCGAACTCCAATACCTGAAATTGTTCGATCACCCGCACGTAACGTCCTCCGACATCCACCCGGTATTCATCGATCAACTTTACGTCGGGAGCCAACTCCTTGTGGTCCATCAGGTAGCGAAGACAAGCAATGCCGTTGCGGTGCAATTCCTTCCGGTCGTCGGGGTGGATACGGCCGGTGAAATAGTCCGAATCTTCCGTGGCGATACTTTCCAGGTCGTATTGGAACAATTCCGCGAAGTTGTACGATGCGAAGGCGTGGCGACGGGTGTACATGTCGAAGACCGTAATGCCGCTGTTCGAAACCTGCGACAGCAGTGTCAATTGGGATATGTGGCGTTCCAACACCGAGTAATCCAGTTCCCGGGGGTCGAACCGCTGGGCGTTCAGCAGCTTTTCGTATTCGCGTTGCAATGCCTCCATTACTGATAAATCAGTATTGCCCGAAAAAGGCGTATGATCTTACTTTGCGATACAAAAATAATATTTTTAATACAATCGGTAATATGAAAAAGATCATCATTGCGGTCATCCTGCTTTTCATCGCCTTCAGTGCTTCGGCACAACTTCATGCCGACCTTCGCGTCGGTGCAACGGCCTCTTCCTTCGGCGATCGGCACCTCAAAATGGGCATCCGTGCCGGAGCCGGTGTCGAATACCTCTTTTCAGAACATTGGGGGCTTCGCTCGGGGCTTTTTTTCTCGATGAAGGGAGCCACGACTTCGAATAATGTTTTCAACTACGATTCGGATAAGGCCACACGGCTCTCCTACCTCGATCTTCCCGTTGAAGCTCTCGTTGCATTCCGTCTTTCGGCGCGTACGGGACTGGCGTTGCACGGGGGATTTTATGTCGCCTGTCTGCTCCACTCTTCTCTGCCCGACGGTACCGGGTTCGACGTTCGTCGCTGGGATGCAGGGGTGGGCTTCGGTGCGGATTTCATCGTCGGACATTTCGTCATCGGTCCCGAAGTACAGTATGGACTGACGCGTCTGACAAAACCCGGTTCCGACCATAATACGACGTATGCCCTGACGCTGGGCTACCGGTTTTGATTCTTTCTGCGGACACGAAGTTTTTTGAACCCGGTATGCTCGGAATCGCCTTGCCGGGGGGCGGTATCGGGGCGTTGTGGTTTTTAGTGTCGTATTTCGGTATTTTATTCATTTGCGAGGACAGTGCTTGCTATTGCATCATGGCCTCCTTTTGCAGAAGAGTCCCTCACGGGACTCTTCTGCGTTCGTTTATGGTCGGACAGGTGATCGGTATATGCTACCCCAGTACTTTCCGGATGCGTTCCAACCCTTCGGCGAGCGTCTTGCGGGGGCAGGCGATGTTGATGCGCAGGAATCCTTCTCCGGCGTACATTTCGCCTTCGTTGATCCATACGTGCTCCTCCTCCAGTAACTGCCGGGCTATTTCCGTCGTGGGGCGTTTCAACGTCCGACAATCCACCCACACCAGGTAGGTGGCCTCGAGCGGAGTGACCGGCAGAGCCGGCAGGTGTCGGGTGAAGAAGTCGCGCAGGTATTCGTAGTTCTCCCACAGGTATTTTTTCAGTTCGTCCAGCCATTCGCCGCCTTCGTTGTAGGCTGCGATCAGGGCTTCGACCGCAAAGGCGTTCAGTGCGTGGAGTTCGTTATCGACGAGTTGCCGGTCGATTTTCCGGCGTATCTCGGGATCGGCGGCGATGATGTTGGCTGCTTGCAGACCGGCGATGTTGAAGGTCTTGCTCGGGGCGGTGCAGGTGACCGAATGCCGCAGAAACTCTTCGTTCAGCGAGGCGAACGGAATGTGGCGATGGCCGTCGAGCGTCAGGTCGCAGTGGATTTCGTCCGATATGACCGTTACCCCGTGCCGCAGGCAGATCTTCCCGAGGCGTGTCAGCTCTTCGGCGGTCCAGGCCCGGCCCGCCGGGTTGTGGGGGTTGCACAGGAAGATCAGTTTGGCCTGCGGGTCCGCCGCCTTGCGTTCCAGATCTTCGAAGTCCATGCGGTAGGCGCCGTTCTCGTTGATGAGCGGATTGGCGAGCGGCTGACGGCCGGTCCGTTCCAGCACGGCGAAGAAACAGTTGTAAACGGGTGTCTGGAGGATCACCTTGTCGCCCGGTTCGGTCAGGGCCTTCAGGATGACCGAAAGGGCGGGAATGACGCCCGTGGTCGGGAGGATCCACTCGTTTTCGATGCGGAATCCGTATCGTTTGCCGAACCACCCTTTCACGGCTTCGAAATAGGCGTCGGGTACCTTCGTATAGCCGAAAACGCCGTGGCGGAGCCGTCGTTCCAGGGCGTCGAGTACGGGCGGGGCCGTGCGGAAATCCATGTCGGCCACCCACATAGGCAGCACCCGTTCGTCTGTGGCCAGATCCCATTTGACGGAGTTGGTACCCCGTCGCGGAATAATCTCATCGAAATCGTATTTCATAACTCTAAAGTATTTGATTACAGGTAACAGTTCCGTATTTTATCGCGGTATCGCCCCTTGTTCGGGGGATTACGGGCTTTTCGTATCCGATCCCGCTTTTATCGGGCGGTTTGCCGGAAGATGGTTTGTCGGAAGGGCCGTATTTTGTCGATAATGACTTCCGTCGTACATAACCTGCCGGAACGATTCGGGAACGTAATCGCCCGGAATACCTATCAGGCAATTATTTTGTTTTTCAATGTTCCAGCCATCGTCCGACGGTCGCTTATTCACAGCCTGTGTCCGCGTTTGTGATTCTCATCCTCTCCCGAACCCCCTTCTCGGATAAGTTATTATCCCCGCTTTTCGGGGTTTCGGTTCATAGCTTGGGATTGTTGCGGTGCCGCTCCTTGTCGCGGGCCGTTTTCTTGGCGAAGTTGGCTTCGAGGGCTTCGGTGAGGTTTACTCCCGTCTGGTTCGCCAGGCAGACCAATACCCACAGTACGTCGGCCATTTCGTCCGCCAGGTTCTCCTTTTCTCCCGCTTTGAAGGATTGATCGCCGTATTTGCGGGCCATGACGCGGGCCAGCTCCCCCACCTCCTCGGTCAGGATGGCCATGTTGGTCAGTTCGCTGAAATAGCGGACGCCGTATTCGCGGATCCATGCGTCCACCCGTTTTTGCAATTCACTCAATTCCATATCGGTCGTTTTTCAAATTTCGTCGTTGCGAGCCGGTTTTTTCCGTTGTCTGCCGGCCGTTCGCTTGTTTGTCGGGTTTTCCTTTCCTGCCCTGCCTTTATCGGCAGACGGCTGTCCTATTTTACCCGGATCAGGTTCAGTCCGTCGCGGATCGGGACGATCACGCTTTCCACCCGCTCGTCCTGAAGTACCATGCGGTTGAATTGCAGCAACGCCTGCGTATGGCGGTCGTTGTGTGCCACCGGTTCCCCCACCTTGCCCGTCCAGAGAATATTGTCTGCGATCAATATCGATCCGCTGTGCACCAACGCTTTGCCGCCTCCGCCGCCCATCAGCATCCGGTAGTAGTCCGGGTATTCGCGCTTGTCGCCGTCGATGAACACCAGATCGAACGTGCATCCGAGTGTCGGAGCGATGTCGAGCGCCGAACCGACGTGGTGTCGGATCTTATGCCCGTGCGGGCTGCGGCAGAAGAACGAGGCGGCGATCTCCTCCAGCTCGTCGTCCACCTCCACCGTGTCGAGCACGCTGCCCTCCTCGAGTCCGGCGGCCATGCAGAGGGCCGAATACCCCGTAAAAGTGCCTATTTCCAGGATGTTGCGGGGCCGTAACATCCGCACGAGCAGCTCCAGCAGCTTACCCTGGATATGCCCCGAGAGCATGCGCGGCTGTACGACCTGCAGATGCGTCTGGCGGTCGAGTTCGTGCAGAAGTTCCTCTTCCGGCGACGAAAAATCGTGAATATATCGTTCGAGTGCGTCCATAATATATAATTGTGTGTCGGGTCGTTGAAAACCGTTATTTATAGATGAGCCGCGATGGTGAGGAGAAGACCGACGAAGCTACGGCGGTCAGGTCTTCGGCCGTGAGAGCCTGTATTTTGCGATAAACCTCCTCCATCGTATCGACCTCGCGGTGCGCCAGGAAACTCTTGCCCGCACCGAGCATGTAACCTTCGTTGCTCTCCATCGAGATCGCCAGCTGGGCGATGAACTGTTTCTTGGCCATCGAGAGCCGCCGGGCCGAGAGCGGCGTGTTGCGGAGCCGTCCCAGCTCTCCCTCGATCAGTTCGATGCAGTGATCCGTGTTGTCGTGGTCGCAGCTGAAATAGATGGCCACGATGCCGCTGTCGCTGTAAGGCGTGTAAGAGGCTTCGATGTTGTACGAAAGGCCGTTTTTCTCCCGCACCAGCACGTTCAGCATGGAGTTGGCCGAAGGGCCGCCGAGCAGATTGACGAGCAGTGCCAGCGGCAGCCGCTCCGCGTCGTTGATCCCCTGCGCCCGGGCACCGATGATGCAGTGCGTCTGGTGCGTATGTTTGGCGACGGCTCGGGTGAACGGTTCGACGGCGGCGGGTTGCCGGCGCGAGAAATCCCGTGCGGAACTTTCGATGTCGTTCAGGAAGCGGGCGACGGTCGTTTCGACGCTCTTGGCCGAGAGGTTGCCGATCGACGAGAAAACCATCTGGTCGGTGGTGTGCGTGCGTGCGACGAACTCCCGGATCGACTCTCCGCTGAAGCGTGCCAGGCTCGATTTCCGGCCTAAAATATTGTGTCCCAGTTCCGATCCGGCGAAGAGCATGTCTTCGAACGTGTCGTAGATCATGTCGGCCGGAGAGTCCTTGTAGGTGTTGATTTCGTCGTAGATGATCTCCTTCTCTTTTTCCAGCTCCCGGTCGGGGAAAGTCGAATGGAAGGCGACGTCGGCGATCAGCTCTACGGCCTTCGAAAAGTCGCTTCGCAGGGTCGTGGCGTGGATCGTCGTATCCTCCTTGGTGGTGAAGGCGTTGAGTTCGCCGCCGAGGTTTTCGAGCCGGCAGTTCACCTGGTAAGCCTTGCGGTGCTCCGTGCCCTTGAACAGGGCGTGTTCGGTGAAGTGAGCCAGTCCGAATTGATTCTTCAACTCGTCGCGGCTTCCGGCGTTCACCAGCAGGGCGCAGTGCGTGACGTTGCCTTTGATCCGACGGTGAATGCCCCGGATGCCGTTGGGGAGCGTATAGGTGGTAAATTCCATCGTTGTCTTATTCGTTTTTCTCGCGGAGCGCCAGGTAGCGGCCCGTGTAACTCTCCTTGCATCCGGCCAGCCCGTCCGGAGTGCCTTCGAAGACGATGCTGCCTCCCCGGTCGCCCGCTTTGGGACCGAGATCCACGACCCAGTCGGCGCACTTGATAACGTCCATGTTGTGTTCGACGATCACGATCGTATGCCCCCGGGCGATCAGGGCGTTGAAGGCGTCGAGCAGCTTGTTGATGTCGTGGAAATGGAGACCCGTCGTAGGCTCGTCGAAGATGAACATCACGTTGCCTTCGGTGCTCTCCTTCGACAGGAACGAAGCGAGCTTCACGCGCTGGCTCTCGCCGCCCGAGAGCGTCGAGGAGGACTGTCCGAGCCTGATATACCCCAACCCGACCTCCTGCAGGGGGCGGAGCCGTTCGATGATCCGTTTGCAGGTGGCGTTTTTCTTCTCCTCGCCGAAGAAGGCGATCGCATCGTCCACCGTCATCTCCAATACGTCGTAGATCGACTTTTCGCGGTAGCGGACTTCGAGAATTTCATCTTTGAAGCGCTTGCCACCGCAGGCTTCGCACACCAGCTCCACATCGGCCATGAACTGCATGCCGACCTTGATGAATCCCTCGCCCTGACACTCCTCGCAACGGCCGCCGGCGATGTTGAACGAGAAGTGGGAGGGATTGAATCCCGACCGCTGGGCGTAGGGCTGGTCGGCGTAGAGTTTGCGGATCTCGTCGTAGGCTTTGATATAAGTCACGGGATTCGACCGCGAGGATTTGCCGATCGGGTTCTGATCGACCATTTCGACCGAACGAAGCGTCGAAAGATCGCCTTCGATGGCGTCGAAATCGCCCGGTTTGAGCCCTGTGTCGAACAGCAGGCGCCGCAATGCGGGATAGAGGATGCCTTTGGCCAGCGACGATTTGCCGCTGCCGCTTACGCCCGTGATGCAGGTCATCACCCCGAGCGGAATCCGCACGTCGATATTCTTCAGGTTGTTCTGCCGGGCACCTTTCACGGTGATCCACGCTGCCGGGCTGCGCCGCGAGGTGGGCACCGCGATTTTGCAGCGTCCCGTAAGGTAGTCGGCCGTCAGGCTTTTTTTCTCTTTCAATAAGGCTTTCAGCGGTCCGCTGAAGACGACCTCTCCGCCGTTGTAGCCCGCTTCCGGACCGATATCGACGATCCAGTCGGCGGCACGGATCACCTCCTCTTCGTGCTCGACGACGATCACCGTATTGCCGATGTCGCGCAGTTGTTCGAGCACTCCGACCAGACGGTTCGTATCGCGCGGGTGCAGGCCGATCGACGGCTCGTCGAGAATGTAGAGCGAGCCCACGAGGTTGCTGCCCAGCGAGGTCGAAAGGTTGATGCGCTGGCTCTCGCCGCCCGAAAGCGTCGCGGAGAGCCGGTCGAGGGTCAGGTATCCCAGCCCCACGTCCGTGAGGTATTGCAGGCGGTTGCGTATCTCGGTGAGGATGCGTGCGGCGGTTTTGGTGTCGTGAGCGTCCAGTTCGAGCGTGGCGAAGAAATTGGCGAGCGTCTCCACCGGCATCACGACCAGGTCGGCGATGGTTTTGCCTCCGATTCTAACGTAAAGGGCCTCTTTGCGCAGGCGCGAGCCGCCGCAGTCGGGACAGACAGTTTTGCCCGTATAGCGGGCTTTCATCACCCGGAACTGGATCTTGCGTCGCTCGCTGTCGATGTAGGCGAAGAAGTCATTCAAGCCGTGAAAATACTCGTTGCCGCACCACAGAAGCCGCTTCTGCTCGGCCGTAAGTTGGTAGAACGGCGTATGGATCGGAAAATCGAACTTATAGGCATTGGCTACGAGCTGGTCTTTCCACGCCCGCATGGTCTCTCCGCGCCAACAGGCCACGGCGTCCTCGTAGATGGTCTTGCGTTTGTCGGGGATCACCAGGTCCTCGTCGATGCCGATGATCTTGCCGTAACCTTCGCACGTCGGGCAGGCGCCCAGCGGGTTGTTGAAGCTGAACAGATGTTCGGTCGGAGGCTCGAATTCGATGCCGTCGGCCTCGAAACGGGCCGAGAACCCTTTGACGCCTTCGGGCGTGATGATTTGGCAAACCCCGTTTCCATAGGAGAAAGCACGGGCTACGGAATCCCGCAGGCGGGTCGGCAGGTCGCCGTCCTGCGAAACTTTGGCACGATCGACTACGATCGAGATATCTTCGGCACGGGTGTTTTCGTCCACGCGGGGCAGGAAATCCTCGATCGGCAGAGTTTCTCCCGCCGCATGTACACGCAGGATGCCTTCGCCCAGCACCAGGGTCAGCTTTTCGATGACGCCCTGCCCTTCGCGCAGTTGCAGCGGCGCTGCGACGGCCACGCGGCTGCCTTCGGGCAGGGAGAGGATATATTGCGCCACGTCGTCCTCGGTGTAGCACTTGACCTCCTGTCCCGATACGGGCGAGAAGGTGTGTCCGATGCGGGCGTAGAGCAGTTTAAGGTAGTCGTACAGTTCGGTCGTGGTACCGACCGTCGAACGCGGGTTGCGGGTATTGACCTTCTGTTCGATGGCGATGGCCGGAGCGATACCCGTAATGACATCCACATCGGGCTTGTTGATCTTGCCCAGGAATTGTCGGGCATAGGCCGAGAGGCTCTCCACGTAGCGGCGCTGCCCTTCGGCGAAGATCGTGTCGAAGGCGAGGGTCGATTTGCCGGAACCCGAAAGTCCCGTGATGACGACCAGTCGGTTGTGCGGAATTTCGACCTCGATGTTTTTGAGGTTGTGCACCCGTGCACCTTTTATATAAATGGACTTTTGTTCTTTTGTCATGTTTTTTTACGTGGATCCGGTCCCTGCGCCGTGCGTGTTCCGGGCCGGACCGATATTATTTCACTTCGAGGGTCACGCCCCCGATTTTTTCCCGTTTGCCGATCATACCTCCTGCGAGACTTTGCCGGATCGCCAGCGTCATTCGGCAGAGGTTGTCGAACTGCTGCGTCAGCACCCGGGGCTGTTCTTCCTTGACCACGCGCATCACGTCGTTCATCGCCAGGTACGAAAACTCCACCTCCACGACCGTATCGACCGTCCGCTCCACGATTTCGGCCGCTCGGATCGCTTCGGCCGCCGACTCCTTGTAGGCACCGATCAAGCCCGACACCCCGAGTTTCGTACCGCCGAAATAACGCACCAGGCAATTGACCAGTTCGTTGGACAGAAGCTGACCGAGGATCGGCTTGCCCGCCGTGCCCGAAGGCTCTCCGTCGTCGTTGGTGCGGAACGTTTCGCCGTGCGGACCCAGCCGCCACGCGTAACAGTGGTGCGTCGCGTCGTAATATTTCTTGCGCAGCGCATCGAGCAGCGTGCGAATCTCCTCCTCGCTTTCGACCGGATAGGCATAAGCGAGGAACTTGCTGCTTTTCTCTTTGTAGATGGCTTCCGCAGGCCCGGCAAGCGTATGATAACTGTCCGAGGTCACGACTCCCCTTGTTTTATTTGACTTTGGTGAACATCCTGTTCCAGCGGATGTTCGCGGGGAAGCTCTTTTCGGGATCCAGCGACAGCCAGATGAAGGAGGCTTTGCCGACGATGTGGTCTTCGGGAACGAATCCCCAGAAGCGGGAGTCCGCCGAATTGTGGCGGTTGTCGCCCATCATCCAGTAATAGTTCATCCGGAAAGTATAGGTGTCGGTCTGTTCGCCGTTGATGAAGATCTTCCCTTCTTCGTCCACACGCAGGTCGTTGCCTTCGTACGTTTCGATAATCCGCCGGTACAGGGGCAGGTTGTCGGCCGTCAGCGCAACGGCCGTTCCCGCTTGGGGAATCCAGATCGGGCCATAGTTGTCCTGATTCCACGCATAGCGGCGATCCTGCGGAAAGACATCGAAATTGGGATTGCGGGCGATGTATTTCTGTACGGAAGCGACGTTGTCCAGCTTCTCCAGTTCTGCGGCGTTTTCGTCGGTGAGCGCCATGTAGTAGAGCGTGCCCTTGTTGCTCCATTCGGTGATACCCAGATTGTCGAGTGCGTATTGGGTGATCGGCGAGGTGGTTTCCACCAGATACATGAACTGTTTTCCGGCGACGGGCTCCTGTGACTTCCCATTGACGTAAACCGCCGTTTCCTCGATTCGTATCGAATCCCCCGGGAGGCCGATGCAGCGTTTGATGTAGTTTTCACGCTTGTCCACCGGGCGCGTGATGACCGTGTATTCCTGCATCAGCCGTTCGCGGCCGGCCTGATGTCCGAAAGTTTGCTGATATTGCCGCAGTACGTCGTAGTACGAAACGTCCTGTCGCTCGAGCAGCACCGTATCGCCTGCCGGAAAGTTGAATACCACTACGTCGTTGCGCTCGATTCGGCCCAGTCCCTTGAGGCGGTGATAAGGCCATTTGACGCTTTCGGAGAACGATTTTTTGGTTTTCGAAAAAGGCATCGTATGGTGTACGAACGGAAATGCCACCGGGGTATTGGGCATCTGGGGACCGTAGGCTACCTTGCTGACGTAGAGATAGTCCCCGACCAGCAGCGATTTCTCCATCGACGACGAGGGAATCACGTACATCTGAAAGAAGAAGATGTGTACCAGCGACGCTACGACGGTGGCGAAAATGATCGCATTCACCCATTCGTAAACGGCTTTGTAACTTTTGCTTTTCTTGCACATCTCGGCGTTGTGCCGCCAGACGTACTTGTAGAAATAACGCGTGATATAAAGGTCGAAGATGACGATTTCGCCCAGCAGCAGCCACCAGTTGCCCGTCCAGAGGACGAACCAGAGGATGTATAAAATACTTGCTAGGGTGAATCCCACCCACTTGTTGCGGAAGAAAGCTTTGATTTTTCCCATGTTCTGTATCGTTTATTTCAGCAGGTCGTCCATCGTATAGACACCCTTTTTGCCGCAGAGGAACTCCGCAGCGACGACGGCGCCCAGAGCCAGTGTCCGGCGGTTTTTGATCGTATGTTTGAGTTCGATCCGGTCGTCGTCCGATTCGTAAGTTACCGTGTGTGTACCCGGAACCGCTCCTTCGCGCAGGGAGGTGACGACGATTTGCGAAAGATCGTCGCTGGGTTCATTCACCCAGCCCGTCTTCCGCCCGATTTCGCTGATGATCCCTTCTGCCAGCGTGATGGCCGTGCCGCTCGGAGCATCCTTTTTCTGTGTGTGGTGAATCTCTTCGATCCGTACGTCGTAGGCGTCGAAGCGCTCCATCATCCGGGCCAGCCTGCGGTTGAGGCGGAACATCAGGTTGACGCCCAGGCAGTAGTTCGAGGCGTAGAAGAGCGCACCGCCTTTTTCCCGGCAATAGCTGCGCAACTCCTCCAGACGATTTGTCCAGCCCGTCGTGCCGCTGACGACCGGAATCCCTGCGTCGATGCACGCCCGGATGTTGCCGTAGGCCGCGTCGGGGGTCGTGAACTCCAGTGCTACGTCGATGCCGGCCAGGTGTGCGGCATCCAGTTCCGATGCGTTCGCCTCGTCGATGACGGCCCCGATACGGTGCCCCCTTTCGAGGAGTATTTTTTCGATTTCACGGCCCATTTTGCCGTGTCCGATGATCGCTGCTTTCATTGGCTGAAGGGGATTTTACGGTATATTATCGCAAATATAGCTATTCGCCGCCGAAATAAAAAATAGTTTCAAGTTTATATGGTTTGTTGGCACGAATTGAAAATAAAGTGTTAATTTTGTCGAATTAAATTCGCGACGGATCGAAACTTAAACGTTAAAAACAATTATAAATTATAAGTATTATGGCAAATAATCAGAAAATGCGTACGGAGAGCGACCTGCTCGGCAGCGTAGAGTTGCCTGCCGACGTACTTTACGGTGTCCAGACCCTGCGGGGTATCGAGAACTTTCGAA
>OLGJ01000959.1_pt1 | contig 14441 bp, 13 predicted proteins | sample 1605431 | NCBI WGS metagenome assembly OLGJ01 (sample SAMEA3888920, study PRJEB22519) | human gut metagenome | biome: human gut; feature: human-associated habitat; material: faeces | place: Denmark | collected 2009
TTTAGGCAGGACGGTTTATGCATCCTGACGCATGAGGGCATGCTCCATCCGGTAGCTTTTTCCCTCAAAAATTAGTAAGTGACCATGATGAACCAGTCTGTCAATCATAGCGGCAGCCATCTGATCGTCGGTGAATATCCCTCCCCACTTGGAAAATTCCAGGTTGGTTGTCAGTATCAGGCTTTTACTTTCATAACTATCTGATATCACTCGATATAGTAACTGGGAGCCATCCTTGTCTACTGGCACGTATCCCCATTCATCCAGGATCAGCAGGTCGCAGCTCTCACAGCGGCGGACGTCGGCATCGCTGACCTCGTCGGGGCGGAACTTGGCGTCCTCATAGCGGGAGAAAACGCTGATCGCGGTGTCGTAGACCACGGAGAAGCCGGCGTCGCTGACCTCCCGGGCGATGCAGGCGGAGAGGAACGTCTTGCCCAGACCGGTGCCGCCGGAGAGCAGCAGGCTGCCGCTGCCCCGGGAGAACTGGCGGGCAAAGTCCCGGCAGACGTCGAAGTTGCGCTCCATGTTGGCCCGGGGCGAAACGCCGTAGCTGTCCCACACGGCGCTGTCGTACAGGTCGAAGCGGAAGGTGTCGAACCGGGCCTCGCCCAAGGGAAGAAGCCGGGAGAGCTCCGCCAGCTGTTCGCGGGTGTAGTAATGCTTCAGGCAGGCGCAGACGCCGGACCGGGTGTAGCCGGTGTCGCCGCAGAGGGGACAGGCAGGCTTGTCCTCCAGGTAGTCGGCGGGATAGCCCATGTCCTCCAGCAGGGCGGCGCGCTCGCGCTGCAGGGAGAGATTTTCGTCCCGCAGGACCCGCAGGGCGGGCAGCGGGTCCTCGCCCTTTTTTGCGGCGGCGGCCACGATACGGCTCATGGTGGTGCGGAGGGTTCGGTCAATGTCCCGCAGGCGGGGCTGGCGGGCAAAGACCTCCCGGCGGCGCTGGTCCAGCTCGGCCTCCCGGCGCTGGCGGGCCTGGTCAAAGCGGGCAATGGCCCGCTGCATGATGATACCGTCGTATGACATACTCTCACCTCTTGATATAGCGGCGCATCCAGGCGTCCTTGTCCCCGGCGGGGGCGGCGGACTTACCGGCGGCAGCGGGCCGCTGGGCGGCGGCCTCACCCTGCTCCACCTGGTGGGGCGTGTGCCAGCCGGCGTCGTGCCAGCGGCGCAGGATGCCGTTAAGATAGCGCCAGTTCAGGTCCTTCTTGTAGAACACCGTGCGCTCATAGGCCAGAGCCACCGTCTCCGGCGGGAAGCCCATGTCCATCCACTGGTCGATGTAGCGGCGTTCGGCCTCCACCGGCGGCCTGTTAAGAATTCGTAAATTCGACAAATAGGAAGTGTACTTCCTGTTGCGCTCTGCCCATTTTTTCAGGTATACCGCAGCAGAATTCTGGTCAAATATGCCAAGCTGTGCCCAGCGATAGCCCTCTTTTTCGACTTGGCGCATGGTTGGCCGTCTGCCCTCGCCCCACTGGCTGCGAGCCCGTTCGACACAGTGGCACACTAGGAGATAGATCACGTCGGCGGGCATACCCAGGTCATCGTAAAGACCGGCCAATATCTGCAAGTCGGCGGTGCGGAGCTTCTTGCCCAGCTGCTGCTCCGTCTGTGGCACCAGCAGGCGGAAGCCCTCGTTGTCCGTCAGCAGTCCGGCGATGTCCTGAGCGGTGTAGACCGGGCGTTCGTCCGCCGGATCGGGCGGTGCCTGGCGGGCCGGTCGAGGCAGCAGGTCCAGATCCTGAAGGACCTTCTCCGCCGCGTCGATCCGCAGGCGGCTGATGGGCAGGACCTTTTCCAGTTCCTCCGGCGTGACGCCCCGGCCGAAGCGGCGCAGGGCCAGATACAGCAGGGCGGCGTCGCCCTGCCCGCTTTGCAGCAGCTTGTCGGCCGCATCGGCGGGCAGCGTCAGCTGCTCCTGCCTGTTCCGAAGTATATAGCCGTCCATGGCGATGACCTCCCCTCTCATTCGTGCTCTCCATTCTACACGAAAAAGGGGTCGGCGTAAAGCGGGGCGGGACAACTTTTTACAAATTTCCGCTTTTCGCCAAAATAGACTTTTCTCCGGCGGGTTTTGTGGTATAATGCTATTTGTATAAGTATATATACCCAACGAAATGAATTAAGGAGGGTTTTGGCATGGCGAACCGGGTAACGATGTCTATCTGCGGCACGGAGTATATCCTCGTAGCGGAGGAGGATGCCGCCTACATGGAGAAGATCGGCAACATGGTGGATGCGGAGATGCAGAAGCTGATGAACAGCGCCCACATGAGCCGTGACGCGGCGGCGGTGCTGGCGGCGGTCAATCTGGCAGACCAGCTCACCAAGGCGCAGGAGGGCGCGGAAAATCTGCGCCGGCAGGTAAAGACCTATCTGGACGAGGCCAGCCGCGCCAAGAACGAGGCCGCTGAGCTGCGCCGGAAGCTGCAGAACGCCCAGAACCAGAACAACCGCCGGTGATGATGGAGCTTTTGGCCCCCGCGGGGGGATATGAGGCACTGACCGCCGCGGTGCAGAACGGCGCGGACGCGGTGTATATGGGCTTCGGTGCGTTCAACGCGCGGCGGAGCGCGAAAAACTTTACCGACGAGGAATTCGCGTCGGCGGTGCGGTATTGCCATCTGCGGGGCGTGCGGGTTTTTTTGACCCTGAACACCCTGCTGACCGACCGGGAGCTGTCCGGGGCAGCCGCGGCGCTGCGGAAGGCCAGCGCCATGGGCGTGGACGCGGTGCTGGTGCAGGACTGGGGCCTGCTGACCCTGGCAAAGGAGATCGTGCCGGACCTGCCTCTTCACGCCAGCACGCAGATGAGCCTGTTCACGCTGGGCGGCGCCAATGCGGCCGCGGCGTTGGGCATGGAGCGCGTGGTGCTGGCCCGGGAGCTGGACCGGGACGAGGTACGGGAGATCTGCGCCGGCTGCGGCGCGGAGATCGAGGTGTTCGGCCACGGGGCGCTGTGTATGTGCTACTCCGGCCAGTGCGAGATGAGCGCCGTGCTGGGACAGCGCAGCGGCAACCGGGGCGCCTGCGCCCAGCCCTGCCGTCTGCCCTACGGCGTGAACGGCCCCTGCCGGGACGCGCATCCCCTGAGCCTGAAGGACGCCAACCTGTCCGCCTATCTGCGGGATATGGCGTCTATGGGCGTGGACTGCCTGAAGCTGGAGGGACGGCTGAAGCGGCCGGAATACGTGGCCGTGGTAACGGGCATCTACCGCTGCCTGCTGGACGAAAGGCGGCTGCCCACGGCGGAGGAATCCGCCGCGCTGGAGCAGGCCTTCTCCCGCAGCGGCTTCACCGACGGCTACTGGCTGGGCAAAAAGGGCAAGCCCATGTTCGGCACACGGCCGGAGAACGTGCCAGAGCCAAAGGAGCTGTTCGCCCGCGCCCGCGAGACATACGAAAACGGAAAAGAGAACCGGAAAATACCGGTGAACCTGCGGCTGACGGTGCGCCGGGGCGAACCGGTGCGGCTGAGCGGCGCGTGCGCCGTCCCGGGCGGCGTCACCATAGTCATGGCCACGGGCGATATGCCGGAGGAGGCGCGAAACCGCGCGGTGACGGCGGAGGAGCTGCGGCAGCGGCTGACCAAGACCGGCGGCACGGTGTTCGCGGCGGATCAGATCGAAATAGAGCTGGACGAGGGGCTGATGGTGTCCGCCAGCGCGGTGAACGCGCTGCGGCGGGAGCTGCTGGACGAGCTGGCGGATCGGCGGATGGACACTCCGAAGCGCCGTGAACTGCCCGCCTCTCCCCTGCCGGAGGCCCCGGCGGGCGCGGCGGAGCTGGACTTTACCGTGTCCATCAGCAGGCCCGATCAGCTGACGGCCGAGCTGCTGGCGGAACGCCCCGCCATCGTGTATATCCCGGCGGAGCTGCTGGATAAGATGGACCTGATGCCCTATATCGGGCAGGCGGAGTTCTGCGCGGTGCTGCCCCGGGTATTCCGCACGGCGGACGAACCGGTGTTCCGGGATATTCTGCAGCGGCACCCGGAGGTCGCCTCCGCGGCCATCGGCAACCTGGGCCATCTGGCCATCGTGAAGGGACTGGGCAAAACGCTCCGCGGCGACTTCGGCCTGAACGTGTACAACAGCCGGGCGGTGCGCTTCTGGCAGGAGCAGGGGCTGTCGTCCGTGACGGCCAGCTTTGAGCTGCGGTGGCAGCAGGTGCGGGACCTGGGAAAATATGCGGACTGCGAGGCCCTTGTCTATGGCCGCCTGCCGCTGATGATCACCGAAAACTGCGTGACGAAGAACAGCGTGGGCTGCGCCCATGGGGCGGGCAGCGTGCTGACCGACCGGCGGGGCGAGCAGTTCCCGGTGCTGTGCGCCTACGGGTGCCGGTGCGAGATCGAGAACGGAAAGACGCTGGTGCTGGCGGACAAGCCGGAGGTGTTCCGGTGCGGCCTGCGGTACGGACGCCTGCGGTTTACCACAGAGACGGCGGCGGAGTGCGCGGCGCTTCTCCGCGCCCACAGGGCCGGGACTGTCACCGCCGGTGACAACAGCACACGCGGGCTGTTCTACCGGGGCGTAGAGTAAAACAAATGGTATAACACTCGTTATAATTTACAAACCGTATTCAATTTCAGAAGAAAAAGGTGTTACTATGGAGCTGAAGATCAAGGCCCTGTCCCCCAAGATCGGGACGGAGATACCCCTCCCCCGCTTTGCCACCGCCGGCGCGGCCTGCATGGACCTGTGTGCCTGCATCGACGAGGCGGTGACGCTGGCAGCCGGGGAACGGCGGCTGGTGCCCACGGGCATCGCCATCGCCCTGCCGTCGGCGGACTACGCGGCGCTGGTGTTCGCCCGCAGCGGGCTGGGCATCAAGAAGGGCGTGTGCCTTTCCAACGGCGTGGGCGTCATCGACAGCGACTACCGGGGCGAGATCGGCGTGGGGCTGGTAAACCTGGGAAGCGAACCGTACACGGTGCAGCCCGGGGACCGGATCGCCCAGCTGATGGTGGTGCCGGTGGTGCAGCCCACGGTGACGGTGGCGGAGGACCTGGACGAGACGGACCGGGGCGCCGGCGGCTTCGGCTCCACAGGCAGGTGACGTATATGGCAAAGATCGTGCTGGCCTCCGGGTCCCCCCGGCGGCAGGAGCTTTTGCGTCGGATGGGCATCACCGACTTTACCGTCCGGGTGCCGGAGGTGGAGGAATACTTCCCCGCCGGGCTGACGCCGGAGGAGACGGTGTGCTACATCTCCCGGGAGAAATCCCAGGCGGTGGCGTCCGACGCGGACGAGATCGTCATCACGGCGGATACGATGGTGTTTCTGGACGACAAGAAGCTGGGCAAGCCCGCCGACGAGGCGGAGGCCCTGCAAATGCTGACGGCCCTGCAGGGTCGGCGCCACACCGTCTGTACCGGTGTGACGGTGCGGCAGGGGGAGAAAGCCCTGACCCGCGCCCAGCACACGGACGTGTATTTCCGTCCGGCCACACAGCGGGAGCTGAAGGCCTATATCGCCGGGGGCGAGCCCATGGACAAGGCCGGGGCCTACGGCGTACAGGGACAGGGCGCGCTGCTGGTAGAGCGCATCGACGGCGACTTTTTCAACGTGATGGGGCTGCCGGTGGTGCTGCTGGCGGAGATGCTGGGCGAATTCGGGATACAGCTGCTGGGATAATGCCCCTTTCGCTCCCTCTGAGAGGGTGCGCTGCCGCCTCCCCTGCCGGGGGAGACTTCAGAGAGGAACAAACGACACATGAAGCGATTTTTTACGAAAACGGGAATATGGCTGCTGGCCGCGGCGGCCACCATCGCGGTGGTGCTGTGCGTGGTGTCGGCCCTGAGCTCCGGAACGGGGCTGCTGCACAACGCCCTGGGCGTGATCGCCTCGCCCTTCCGGGCGGCGGGTTCCGCCGTGGCGGGCTGGGTCGGCGGCATCAGCCAGCGGTTTGAGGACGTGGAGACCCTGCAGCAGGAGAACGACGAGCTGCGGCAGCAGATCGCGGAGCTGGAGGAGCAGCTGCGGCAGATGGAGCCGGCGGCGACCGAGAATAAAGAGCTGCGCCAGCTGCTGGGCCTGCGGCAGCAGCGCAGCGACCTGGTGTTCGAGGCGGCCCGCGTCACCCAGCGCGACGTGTCCAACTGGGCCAGCACGCTGGTGCTGGACCGGGGCAGTCAGCACGGCGTGGCCATAGGCGACTGCGCGGTGGACAGCGCCGGGAACCTGGTGGGTGTGGTCACAGACGTGGGCCTGAACTGGTGCCGGCTGTCCACGGTGCTGGACACGGACTCCCAGTTCGGCGCGCGGGTATTCCGCACCGGCGAGACGGCGGTGGCTGGCGGCGACCTGGCGCTGATGGCCGAAGGCCGGCTGCGGCTGCAATACCTCAGCGACAGCGCGAGCCTGATCAAGGGCGATGTGATCGTCACGTCCGGACTGGGCGGCTACTATCCCGCCGGTCTGGTGATCGGTACGGTGGAGTCCGTGCAGACGGATGACGGCGGGCTGGCGCGGTACGCGGTGCTCTCGCCCAAGTGCGATGTGGCGGCGATACAGGAGATGTTTATTATCACGGATTTTGACGTGATCCAATGACGGAGGACGGCTATGACACGGCGGGCGATACTGCTGAAGTGGATATTGTACTGTCTGTGCGCGCTGGCGCTGGCACTGCTGCAGGGGCTGGTGCTGGTATACGTGCGGGTATGGGGCGTGCACCCGTTCCTGCTGCCGGCCATCGCGGTGATACCGGCCACGCTGGAGCGCAACGAGCAGGCGCTGCTGTATGCGGTATTTTTCGGGCTGGTGTGCGACCTTCTCTCGCCGGTGGCGGGCCTGCCCTGCTTTTACGCGCTGGCGTTCCTGCTTGGCGCGGCGGCAGCGTGGCTGCTGAGCGGGCAGGTCATCATGGCGGGCGTGGTGTGCTCGCTGGTGGTGACAGGCGTATGTATGCTGCTCTGCGGACTGCTGCACATGGCGGTGCTGGCGGGACACAGCGGCGCGGGGCTGACCGCGGCGGGCCTGCTGCTGGGCAGGGAGCTTTTGGTATCGCTGCCCTTCGCGGCGGCAGCGCACCCGCTGTTCCGGTGGGCACAGCGACGGACACTGAGCGAATGACCATAGGAGAACCAAGCTATGATGAAAAATCCTCACCCCTCCCGGCGGCGGGTATATGTGCTGCTGGGGTTTTTCTGTGCGTTTCTGGTGCTGTTTTTTGCGGTGCTGTATGACGCACAGGTGGTACACGGCAGCGAAAATCGGGCCAGATCCATCACCAGCAACACCGCCAGCGAAACGGTGACCGCCTCCCGGGGCATCATCACCGACCGGAATGGCAAGGTGCTGGTGAGCAACCGGCTGGCCTATACGCTGGTGGTAGACAAGAGCAGCTTCGGCAAGGACGAGGCCGCGCTGAACGACGCCATCTGGCAGCTGATGCAGCTGTGTCAGGAGCAGGGCGTCACATGGAACGACACCCTGCCCATGACCACAGGGTCCTCTCCCCAGCTGACCAGCAAAAGCCTGACTGAGAGCTTCCGGGAGTATCTGGACGACAACAAGCTGCCCACGGACGGCGGCAGCGCGGAAGTGCTGGCCGCCATGCGGAAGCTCTACAAGGTCGATGACAGCTATACCGACGCGCAGGCGCGTCTGATCGTGGGCGTGCGGTATGAATTGGACGGGCGCAGCAGCTATACCTTTGCCGAGGATGTATCCACGGAGTTGCTGGGCCGCATCACCGACGGAAAGTACCGGGGCGTGACCATCAAGACAGCGGCGGCGCGGGTGTACAACACCAAGCTGGCGGCGCACATTCTGGGCACCGTGGGCGCCATATGGCAGGAGGAGTGGCGCAGCGACGAGAGCACCGGCTATGTGGGCTACGCCGACAAGGGCTACAATATGAATGACCTGGTGGGCAAGGACGGCGTGGAGAAGGCCTTTGAGGAATATCTCCACGGCAAGGACGGCAAGCGGCTCATCACCACCGACGAGAACGGCAAGATCACCGGCGAGCTCTACTCCGTGGAGCCCAAGCCCGGCTCCACCGTGGCGCTGACGATCGACATCGACTTTCAGGCTCAGGTGGAGGAGGCGCTTAAAAATACCGTCTCTTCCATGACAAAATCCGACGGCATCGACCGCGGCGCGGCCGTGGCCGTCGTGCAGGTCGGCACGGGCGACGTGCTGGCGCTTGCCTCGTATCCGACCTATTCCCTCTCGACCTTCCGTCAGGACCTTGCAGAGCTCTCCACCGACCCCTTGCAGCCGATGTGGAATCGCGCCACGCAGGGAAAATACGCCCCCGGCTCGACCTTAAAGCCCTTGACGGCCATCGCCGCGCTCGAATCCGGCGCGACGACCGTGCGCGAAAAGATCTACGACTCCGGCAAGTGGACGTACCCCGGCTACTCCGCGAGCTACACCTACTGCTGGAAGCGCAGCGGCCACGGCTCGCTCAACGTCCGCGGTGCGATCATGAATTCCTGCAACTATTTCTTCGCCGAAATGGGCTACCGCATGGGCATGGACACGCTGCGCGAGTATTACGCGAAATTCGGCCTCGGCTCCCCGACCGGCATTGAGATCGGCGACACCGCGGGCCGCCTTCCCTCGCAGAACGAGGGCGAGAACCTTGCCCCGTGGGCGGCGTTCGGTCAGGCGAATCAGGAATACTCCCCCCTCCAACTCGCAAATTACATCGCGACGCTCTGCGGCGGGGGTGACCGCTACGCCACGCACCTTTTGAAAAACGTCCGCTCCAGCGGCTCCGGTGCGCTCGAATACGTTTACGACGCCGAGCCGGCCGAGACGATCGCCATGAGCAGCGAAAATCTCTCCGCCGTCCTCGCCGGTATGCACGACCTCGCGACTGACGGCGCGGTGTCGCAGTATTTCAAGAACTGTATCGTCGACGCCGCGGCCAAGACCGGTACGATCCAGACTGGCGACACGAAGAACAACAACGGCGCGTTCGTCTGCTTCGCCCCCTACGACGATCCGCAGATCGCCGTCGCCATCGTCATCGAAAAGGGCGGCTCCGGCGCAGCGTTGGCCTCCACCGCCGTGCAGGTGCTCAACGCTTACTTCTCCAACACGTCCGCGTCCTCCGCGATCACGGGCGAAAATACACTGCTGGGTTAAGCGCGCCGTTTCGGCGCGCTTTTGCCTGTTTCAGCCGCTTTATTTGGCAGAAAGGAATGTGTTATGTCAACTAAATGGTTTGATCCGCGCGATCTTCTCTTCAAATCTCCCTTTGGCGCGGTGCCCTGCGGCGCCGATGTCTCGTTCTGCTTTCGCCCCGAGCGCGGCGCGGCGGTCACGCGCTGTGAGCTGCTTGCTCACGGCGAGTTTGCCGATCAATGGACGACGGTGGAGCTTACTCCCGCGCAGGAGGACGGCCACGTCGTCTATCGCGGCATCTTCACCGCGCCGGATGACGTGGAGCTCGTCTGGTACCACTTCCGCCTCTCGTGGGCGGACGGCGGCACGAGCTGCTACGGCAAAAACGGCCTCTGCGCGTGGGACGCAGTCGAGCCCTGGCAGCTCACGGTCTACGACGACACACACAAAACGCCCGCGTGGTTCGGCCGCGGCGTGACGTATCAGATCTTCCCCGACCGCTTCCGCCGCGCTAAATCTCGTGATGTTGCAGGCCTAGTCGGCCCGCGCACGCTGCACAAAAATTGGGACGAGCTTCCCGAATACCGCCCGAACGCCGAGGGCGAGATCACGTGCAGCGACTTTTTCGGCGGTGACTTGCAGGGGATCACGGAAAAGCTCGACTACCTCGCCTCTCTCGGTGTGACGACACTCTACCTCTGCCCGATCTTCGAGGCCTCGACCAACCACCGCTACGACACGGCCTGTTATGAGCGCATTGACCCGCTGCTCGGCGATGAAGCGGACTTCCGCACGCTCTGCGCGGAGGCGAAAAAGCGCGGCATCTACGTGATGCTCGACGGCGTCTTCAACCACACGGGGCGAAAGAGCGTCTATTTCAACGCCGACGGCTTTTACGACGACCTCGGCGCGGCGCAGGGCGAGCAGTCGCCCTACTACCGCTGGTACAACTTCCACCCATTCCCCGACGAGTACGACGCCTGGTGGGGCATTAAGAACCTGCCCGCAGTCAATGAGCTGGAAAAGAGCTATGTTGACTACATCATCGAGGGTGATAATTCCATTATCAAGCGCTGGCTGCGCGCGGGCGCATCCGGCTGGCGGCTCGACGTCGCCGACGAGCTCCCCGACGAGTTCATCGCCAAAATCCGCGCGGCGATGAACGAGGAGAACCCCGACACTTATCTTCTCGGCGAGGTCTGGGAGGACGGCACGACGAAGATCGCCTACTCCCAGCGCCGCAAGTACCTTTTGGGCCGCGAGACGAACGGCCTGATGAACTACCCGTTCCGCACGGCGCTGATGGCCTATTTGCTCGGCGGCGGCGCGGAATACTTCCGCGACAGCATGGAGGAGCTGCGCGAAAACTATCCTGCGCCCGCGTTCTACGGCGCGATGAATTTCCTCTCGACCCACGACACGCCAAGGCTTTTGACGATTCTGGGCCTCACCTCCCCCGCGCCGCAGACGCGCGACGAGCGCGCGGTCTATCACCTCAGCGATTCCGACCTTGCGCGCGGCATGTCGCTTCTCAAGCTTGCGGCTCTGATCCTCTACACCTTCCCCGGCTCGCCGATGCTCTACTACGGCGACGAGGCCGGCATGCAGGGCTTTGAAGACCCGTTCAACCGCGGAACCTACCCGTGGGGACGCGAGAATGCCGAATTGGTGCGTTACTTCCAACAGCTCGGCGCGCTGCGCAAATCGCACGAGGCGCTGCAAAGCGGCACGATCGTCTACCATGCCGCGCAGGGCCGCGCGCTGGCGTTCTCGCGCCGCACGGAGCACGACCACTGCCTCACGGCAGTCAATGCGGGCGACGAGCCCGTCACGCTCACCCTTCCGTGGGACGGCACGCTCGCCGAGGACGCCCTGTCCCATCAGGAGTTCTTCTGCGGCAACGGCCTGCTCCGCCTGACGCTCGAGCCCTACGGTACGATGCTGCTGACCCAGCCGCAGGAGTGATTTGTTTCACGTGAAACACTGATTTCAGGTCATGGTAAAGGTCAGCGCCTTTACCATGACCTTTTTCTGTCCTCAGCACTGCCCCAGCGGTGATACCCCATCACCGGCCCAAACAGGGGCAAATCGGGACGTAAAGGCCTGCGCCTTGTCATGTTTCACGTGAAACAAATTTGCAAAATTTGAGCTTCCCTGTTGAAATTGAGCCGTTTTGTGCTATACTGAACAAGAATGAAAATGGATCAATGCTTCTATGACTAAGGTGGGTGTTTTTTTGGCTAAAATCGTTGCAATCGTCAATCAAAAGGGCGGCGTCGGCAAAACGACGACCTGTGTCAACCTGACCTCCTCCCTCAAGGAGAAAGGCAATCGCGTCCTGCTGTGTGACTTCGACCCGCAGGCCAACTCCACCTCCGGCATGGGTGTGGACAAGGCCGCCTCGCGCGGCGTTTATGACGTGCTCATCAACGGTGCAGACGTCACGGCCAGCGTGGCGCACACGCGCTACGGCGATGTGCTCCCCTCCTCGAAAGCCTTGGCGGGCGCGGGTATTGAGATGATCGACCGCGAAAACCGCGAATTCCTGCTCAAGCAGGCGCTCGACGTTCTCTCGCCCAATTACGACTTTATCCTCATCGACTGCCCGCCGTCGCTCGAACTCTTAACGGTCAACGCCCTCTGCGCCGCGAATTCCCTGATCGTTCCTGTGCAGGGCGAATATTTCGCGCTCGAAGGCCTGTCCGACCTGATGCACACGGTCCGCATGGTGCGCCGCAGCCTGAATCCCGGCCTGGAGCTCGAAGGCGTTCTGCTCACGATGTTCGACGGGCGCACGAATCTTGCCCTCCAAGTTGCGGAAGAGGTCAAACGCTACTTCCCCGGCAAGGTGTATTCGACCGTCATCCCCCGCAATGTGCGCCTTTCCGAAGCGCCGAGCCACGGCAAGCCGATCAACTACTACGACCGCACCTCCCGCGGCGCGGAAGCGTACAGCGACCTCGCCAACGAGTTTTTGAAGCAGAACCGCTGATACATTAAATATAAGGGCGCATTCCGCCCGCTTCATCCCACAGAAAGGAGAAGTTTCCATGGCAAATGCAAACCGCGGGCTCGGCAAGGGGCTCGGCGCGCTGCTGGGCGACGCCGCCCTGCGCACCGACACGTCCGACAACCTCTACCTCCCTATCTCGCAGATCGAACCCTACGCCAATCAGCCGCGCCGCCACTTCGATGAAGAGGCTCTGCAGGATCTGGCCGATTCCATCCGCGAGCACGGCATTATCCAGCCGTTGACGGTCCGCCGCCTTTCTTCCGGCTACTATCAGATCATCGCGGGCGAGCGCCGCTGGCGCGCCGCGCGCATCGCCGGTCTTGCCGAAGTGCCCGCCATCGTCATCGAGGCGGACGACCGCAAGATGACCGAGCTCTCGCTCATCGAAAACCTCCAGCGCGAAGACCTTGACCCCATCGAAGAAGCCGAGGGCTACAAAACGCTGATGGACAACTACCATCTCACGCAGGAGGAGGCCGCCGAGCGTGTCGGCAAGTCCCGCTCCGCCGTGGCAAACAGTCTGAGATTGTTAGGGCTTTGCCCCGAAGTGCGGCAAATGCTGCAAAACGGCGACCTCTCCGGCGGTCATGCCCGCGCGCTGCTGCCGCTCAAGGCCGATTTGCAGCTCGACGCGGCAAACCTGATCGTCAAGCAGGGTCTCAGCGTCCGCCAGACCGAGGCGCTCGCCAAGCGCCTTGCTAACCCCAAGGAAGAGCGCAAGCCCACGAACGACGAGCTCATCGCCGAGAGCTACGGCCGTCTGGCCGCGCAGGAGCTCAGCGATAAGATCGGCCGCACCTGCCGCATCGTGTCCGGCAAGAAAAAAGGCCGCATTGAGCTCGACTATTACGGCATCGACGACTTAAACGATCTGCTCGAAGCGCTCGCCGCCATCAAACGCAGAAAGAACGGAGACGAATAACCATGTCCGATTTGATTCACGAGGGCCCCAAGGACCCGAATAAGCCGCCCGTGCCCGGCGAAGAAAAGCCCACCACCGAGCGCGAGCGCATGAAAAAAGTATATACTTACGTTGCGATCCTCTTCACCGTGGCATTTTTGCTGATTTTGTGGACATTTCTCATGAATCAGCGCAGCATCAACGAGATCAAGGACGGCAACACCGCCCTGCAAAGCACCTTACAGCAGAACGACTCGCTCGAAGCGCACATCGCTGAGCTTGAAGAGCAGCTTGCGACCGCGGAAGAGGACAAAAAGGCGCTCGACGAGACCGTCGGCCTTCAGTCCAACCAGCTGCGCGCGCTCGACTGGCTGCTTGAGATCGAAAACGCCTACAACACCGGCGATCTCGACGCCGCGAAAGACAACATCCGCTCATTCGAGGAGACCGGCACGGTGGAATTCCTGCCCAAGGAGCCGCTGCGTACCGGTATCACCGGCGACGACGCCCCCTCCCCCGCCGCGCGCTACCAGTCCATTGTGGACAAGCTGTTTCCGGACGGCGTAAAATAAGAAGCCAAATGGTCATTTACTTTACAACGATAACGAGGTAAATCATTATGCTGGATATGAAATTCCTGCGGGAAAATCCCGATCTGGTCAAGGAAAACATCAAGAAGAAGTTTCAGGACGAAAAGCTCCCCCTCGTCGACGAGGTCATCGAGCTCGACGCCAAGAACCGCGCCGCCATCACCGAGGCGAGCGAGCTGCGCGCCAGCCGCAACGCCCTCTCGAAGCAGATCGGCATGCTGATGGGTCAGGCGAAGAAGGACCCGAGCAAGCTCGAAGAGGCCGAAAAGATCAAGGCAACCGTCAAGGCGAACGCCGACCGCCTGGCCGAGCTTGAAAAGCTCGAAGAGGAGTATGAGCAGAAGATCCACAAGATCATGCTGCTGATCCCGAACATCATCGACCCGAGCGTCCCCATCGGCCCGGACGACAGCTGCAATGTCGAGGTCGAGCGCTTCGGCGAGCCGAAGGTTCCCGATTTTGAAATTCCCTACCACACGCAGATCATGGAGAGCTTCGACGGCGTCGACATGGACGCCGCGGGCCGCGTCTCCGGCGCGGGCTTCTACTACCTGCTAGGCGACATCGCGCGCCTGCACGAGGGCGTGCTCGCCTACGCGCGCGACTTTATGATCGACAAGGGCTTCACATTCTGCATCCCGCCGTTTATGATCCACGGCAACGTGGTCGAGGGCGTCATGAGCCAGAACGACATGGACGCCATGATGTACAAGATCGAGGGCGAGGACCTCTACCTCATCGGCACGAGCGAGCACTCGATGGTCGGCCGCTTCATCGGCGAAATTCTGCCCGAGAGCAGCCTTCCCCAGACGCTCACGTCCTACTCCCCCTGCTTCCGCAAGGAG
>OLGJ01000971.1_pt1 | contig 14308 bp, 6 predicted proteins | sample 1605431 | NCBI WGS metagenome assembly OLGJ01 (sample SAMEA3888920, study PRJEB22519) | human gut metagenome | biome: human gut; feature: human-associated habitat; material: faeces | place: Denmark | collected 2009
CGCTACACGTCCGCATATTAGTACATATATCTCAGGTTAGTGGCGTTTTTTTGAAAAGTCAATGTTAGAGCAGTTGTACTGATAAGGTCACGAAATTATTAATGCCCTGTCAGCACTGAAAGTGTTTTAGGCGGTGTTGGCGATATATTTCACTGTGTAGCTTTAATAAAAATGGTTTTTTCGGCAAACTGAAAGGCGGTACCCGTATAATGAGTACCGCCTTTATTACTCTTATTTTCCCACGCAGAAGCGTGAAAATATTCTGTCTATTACCTCTTCGCTTGCGGTCTTTCCGCTAAGCTCATAAAGGCTGCTAAGCGCCGCTTCAAGCTCAAGCCCTGCAACGTCTGCGGTCATACCGCCGTGAAGTGCATTGTATGCTCTGTCGACCGCCGCCTGTGCCGATAAGGCGCACTGCCGCTGACGCTCGTTTGCAAGGAAGCCTGCACCTGCGTCAAGATTGCTTATTCCGCAACGCTGTTTTATCGCCTGTTCAAGCTCGTCTGCGCCGCCACCCGTCTTTGCACTGATTATTACCGCTTTACCGAGTTCGTTTTCTATAAATGCCATATCCGCCCTTGCTTCAAGGTCGGATTTATTTATTATCGGGATCACCGTCTTGCCGTGGAGAAGCTCTGTCAGCCGCTTGTCGTCATCGGACAGCTCTCTTGAGCCGTCAAATACCGCAAGGATAAGCTGTGCCGTACCTATGCGTTCTATCATACGCTGTACGCCGATGTTCTCGACAGTATCTTCTGTTTCCCTTATGCCTGCGCAATCGGCTAACTTCAGCATTATATCACCAAGCTGTACCGTATCCTCGACTATATCACGGGTAGTACCCTCAATATCGGTCACTATGCTCTTCTGTACGCCTGTAAGCCGATTCATAAGCGTTGACTTTCCTGCGTTGGGCTTTCCGACTATGGCTGTGGCGATACCGTTTCTGAGTATCTCTCCGCAGTCGTACGTTGCTATAAGGCTGTCGATATTTTCTTTTACGGCGGTGACGCTTTTCAGCCAGTCCGCCTTTGCTATTTCGTCCTCGTCCTCGCTCTCGTCGGGATAATCTATCCATACGGCTATCTCCGATGTAATAGCTATTATCTCCTCGCACAGCACCTCTATCCTGCGGTATAATGCGCCGTCCGTCTGCGCTCTCGCACAGGAAAGAAGCTGGTCGTTGCCTGCGTTTATAAGGTCAATTACACCCTCGGCTTCTGTCAGCGACAGCTTGCCGTTTACAAGCGCCTGCTTTGTAAACTCGCCCGCCTGAGCCATTACTGCGCCTGCGGATAATACCGCCTGCAGTACCCTTTTTGTAACGTGGATGCCGCCGTGACAGGTTATCTCGGCTGTGTTTTCTCCGGTATAGCTGTGGGGCGCACGGAAGATTAAAAGCACTCCGTCGTCGAGTTTTGTACCGTCTGCCGTAATATCTCCGTATGCGGCGGTATAGCCGTCCATCTTTTCAATATCACGCACGGGGTACTTCGGTATAAATACCTTTGCCGCAACTTCAAGTGCGTCCGCTCCGGATATTCTTATCATTGAAACACCGCCGCTTGCCATAGGTGTTGATATTGCCGCTATGCAGTCTGCCATTATATCTTAATCCTTCTTACCGAATAATTTTGCGAAAAAGCCCTTTTTTGCCGGCTTTTCGTCTGTCTGTTCTTCCGTTTCGTCTTCGTCCCTGCTGTCGCTGTCATCGCCGTTATCGTAATAGCTTTCTTCCTCCTCTTCGGAAAGCGCCGTTTCGATAAAGCTCTTTTTGAGCAGTTCCTCTCCGCTTTCGTTAAGCGTATATGTCCACAGCTCTGTCGGAGTATTTATAACAAAATCGTCTATATTATCAAGGCTGAGAAGCGTCTGAAGCCGCTCGCCCATAGTATCTATCACCTGCTCCTCCATACCTGAGAAAAATTCCTCGCAGGTTATGTTATACTCATCGGCAGGATTCTTGCCGCCTATTCTCGTGAGATGGATACCGTCACGCAGATAGGAGGTGTAATCGAGATAATCGCTCCAGTATTCGTTTATTACCTGTAATATGACACGCTTCTGCAGGGCGTTTACCTTGTCCTCGCCGAACTTCTGTGCGGCTGTGCTGTAATCAACGGCAAATTCGTTCTGCCATATATCGACCTCAGACTCGCCTGTCAGGAATGCTCTTCTTCTGCCGAACACTGCGTCACGGTGCTTTTCGCCTATCATAGTAAACTTAAGCAGGCGCTTACGCAACTCGAGCGTATCGCCCTGTGCTATACGCTGAATGCGGTCTACCTCACGCAGTACTATCTTATCGTCAATCGGTCTGCCCGTTTCGGCGGTGGGATAATGCCTTTTCGGTATTAACTTCTTTATCTCGTATTTTGTCATAATCTCGTCTTCAAGTGAGATTATGAAACGGCTCTCGCCCACATCGCCCTGTCTGCCGCTTCTGCCACGCAGCTGCATATCGCCTCGTTCACTCTCACTCATAAATGTGCCGAGTATCAGCAGTCCGCCAGCCGCTACAGCCTCGTCCTTCTGCGATTCGTCAGCGCCGCCCAGCTTTATGTCAACACCTCTGCCCGACATATTGGCTGATATGGTGACAGTGCCGGGTCTGCCGGCTTCCTTTATTATCTCGGCTTCAAGCTCATCGTTCTTTGCGTTCAGTACGTTTGCGGTGATACCCTCTGCCGCAAGACGACTGCTCAGTTCTTCGCTGAGTTCAATGCTTGACGTTCCGACAAGCACAGGCTGATTCTTTGCGTGGGCGGTCTTTATGCAGTCAACAATTGCGTTGTCCTTTGCCGCTTTTGTGAGATATACTTCATACGGGTGATCGACACGCCTACAGGGCGTATGGGTAGGTATAACGGTTACCTTAAGGTCGTATAACTGCCAGAACTCGTCCTCCGAGCTTTTCGCAGTACCGGTCATACCGCTGAGAAGCGGATAACGGCGCAGATAGAACTGCATAGGCACAACGCCCATTATGACACCTCTGCTTGTACAGGTGATGCCCTCTTTAAGTTCAACGGCAGGCTGTAACGAGCCGGGATAGCGGCGGTTCTCTGCCGCTCTGCCTGTGAACTCGTCTATTATTCTTATATTGCCGTCCTTGACGATATAATCAACGTCCTTTTTAAGCAGGAAGCACGCTTTAAGGCAATCCGTAATGCGTATCAGAAGCTCGTTGTTCTCTTCGTCATAAAGTCCTGAGCCGTCCGTTATAAGCTCCTCGCACTTATCCTCGCCCTTTTCGGTAAGGTAGATAGTGCCGAGCTCCTCGTTTATCTCATACATACTGCTGTCAAAATCCTTGACAAACTCGTATACCTCGGGCAGCTTTTCATCGGGCTTTACGGCGGTTTCGCCTGCTATTACAAGCGGTACTCTTGCCTCGTCTATCATCATGCTGTCCGCTTCATCGGCTATGCAGAAGTCGAAATCCGTCTGCACGCAGTCCTCAGGCGTATTCGCAACGAAGTCACGCAAAAAGTCAAAGCCTGCCTCTCTTGCGGTTATATATACTATCTGATTTTTATACATCTCTTTTTTATCCGCAATATCTGTCGAATGCAGGATACAAGCCGAACTTATGCCGAGTGCGTCATATATCGGCTTCATCCACTCGCTGTCACGCTTTGCGAGATAATCGTTGAAGGTGAGTATTCTGACATTGTGACCGTTTTTCGCCATATAGCTTGCGGCAAATGCGGCGCAAAGCGTCTTGCCCTCGCCCGTTTTCATCTCGGTAATCCTGCCCTTTGTAAGCTCTGCGGCGGCGGTAAGCTGTTCGTCATAAGGGATAAGACCGAGGTATTTCTTGCTTGCGATAGCGCAGGCGGCGAATATCTCATTCATATCCGTACTGTCTTTAAGTTCGTCTATTGCGCCGACCTCGGCGAGTGAGCGTATTTTTTCGATGGATATATAAGTTTCAGCCATTTTTGCTGTCCTTTCAGAATAGTAATGTATAAATAGTTATACAAAACGGGGTTTGTTTTTGCTTGCTCTGTTGGTTTTGCATCGTGCAAAACTTTTGGCAAGCAATCAAAGCATCCTTGCTTTGGTCGTAGCCCACCACACAGCCTTCCACAGGAGAAAGGGGGCGGCAAGGATGCCGAAATAAGGACACACCGGGCTTTGCAGGAGGCGAAGCCATCAAAGTGTCCTAATGGGGTTAGGGATTAAGAAGTTGCTCTATTTGTAAAAAATAAACTTTCTTATAATCTTAAACGGCATTTCAAAGCCGTCTATATCGTTTATTTTACCACAGTGAAATGAAAAAAGCAATTATTTTTAAAAAGCACTTGAAAAATACGGATAAATGTGCGATAATAATATTACTATGGCGGTTTTATGCCACACGATAAATTACTAAAAATCTGTAAAGGAATGACTTACTTTGGATAACAAAAAATACGCAGTAATACTTGCCGCAGGTGATGGCAAAAGAATGAAATCCGACAAGCCTAAGGTTCTTGCAGAAGTGCTGTTTCAGCCTATGCTCCGCTGGGTGCTTGATGCTGTAAAGCAGGCCGGAGTTGACAATACCGCAGTTATAGTCGGCGCTCACAAGGAGCAGGTAACGGCTTATCTTGATACGCTCGGCGAATACCCCGCATTTGAGCAGAAGGAAAGGCTCGGTACGGGTCACGCAGTAATGCAGGCAAAATCTTTTATCGAAAAGGCACAGGCTGAAAATGCGGATATACTGGTAGCGTACGGTGACGCTCCGTTCATTGACGCAGACACCATAACAGGCTCTTATGAGTATCACAAAAACAGCGGCAACGATGTTACGGTAGTTTCCGCAATTGTCGATAACCCCACAGGCTACGGCAGAATAATAAAGGAAAACGATACTTTCAAGGCTATCGTTGAGCAGAAGGACTGCGACAGCGAACAGGCAAAGGTAAAAGAGATAAACTCGGGTATCTACTGGTTCAAGGCGGAAAAGCTGTCCGGACTTTTAGATAAGCTTGGCAACAACAATGCCGCAGGCGAATATTATCTTACCGATACTGTTGCCGTTGCCGAAAAGAAGGGCGTATACACGGCGGACAGCACGGACGTTGTACTCGGTGCAAACAGCCGCAGTCAGCTTGCCGCTCTGAATGAAGTTGCAAGAAAGAGAAAGCTCGCTGAGCTTATGGACGAGGGTGTGGATATTCCTCTGTCGGACGGAATCATAATCGGTAAGGACGTAAAGATCGGTCACGATACGGTAATACTTCCGAATACGATAATCAAGGGGAAAACGGTTATCGGCAACGGCTGTGAGATAGGTCCTAACAGCTATATAGCCGACTGCGTTATAGAGGATAACGTTATCCTGAACAACGTACAGGCGCACGAAAGCAAGGTAGATAGCTGTGCTAAGGCAGGTCCGTTTGTACATCTGCGTCCGAATACCCATCTGCACAGCGGCGTAAAGATAGGCGACTTTGTAGAGGTCAAGAACTCCGAAATCGGCATAAACACCTGCATAGCGCATCTTACATATATCGGTGACAGCGATGTGGGCAAGGGTGTAAACTTCGGCTGCGGCTGTGTAACGGCAAACTATGACGGTATAAAGAAGTACCGCACAACAATAGGCGACAACGCATTTATCGGCTGTAACACAAATATGATAGCGCCCGTTACTATCGGGGATAATGCGACTACTGCGGCAGGCTCGACTATCACGAAGAACGTTCCTGCGGATTCTCTTGCGGTGGAACGTGGTCAGACAAGAATTATAGAACACTGGGAAAAGAACAGCAAACGTATAAAAAAGGCATAAGGAGGAAAACAGGTGGACGTTTTTCTTTCGGTGCTGTCGGTCGCCGGAATCATTCTCGGTGCTGTACTGCTGATAATGATAATATTCCTTCTGCTGTCCGCAATACTTTATGAGAGCGTTTTCGGAAAGCGGTTCGAGATATACGATTCTGCACATCTGCCGGATCTGAGCGATTATAAGGGGCTTGTAAACGAGCCGGTCACATTTCCGTCAAAGCGTGGCTATAAGTACACGGGGTTTTACTACCACGATGAAAGCTATGACAGCTTCAGGGGGCTTATAGTTTTCTCACACGGCATATTTGACGGACATCTCAGCTATCTGCCCGAAATAGCGTATTTTGCAAGACGGGGATACAAGATATTCGCCTTTGACAACAGCGGCAGTCATTTAAGCGGAGGAAAGTCACTGCGTGGGCTTCCTCAGTCGGCGGAGGATCTTGATGCGGCGTTGAGTTATGTTACAAAGACAAATACGCTTCCGCTGTATCTGTTCGGTCACAGCTGGGGAGGATATGCGGTATCTGCTGTGCATTGCTATCATCTTTATGATATAAAGGCGGTATTCGTACAGAGCGGATTTGACAGGACAAGCGAAATGGTGCTTGAAGAAGGCTCTGCTATGATGGGCAGATGGATATATATCCTTAAAGCCTATATAAAGCTGTACGAGCGTATGAAATACGGCAAGGCGGCAGGCTACACAGCCCACGCAGGAATAGCGAAAGCAACCGCAAACGGCACTAAGTTCCTTATACTGCACAGCACGGACGATAAGACGATAAGCCTTAAAAACAGCGTGCTTGCCAATGTTGAGAAAAACGATAATATCACTCTAATAACCGAAAAGAACAAGGGTCACAACTCTCTTGACAGCGACAGAGCGATAAAGCACAAGGCACAGCTTGACAAGCTTTTTGAAACGACCTATCCGAAAAATCAAAGGACTAACAAGAATAGAAGAGAACTGTTCAGCAAAAAGGTCGATAAGCAGATCTACTACGAGCTTGACGGCAAGCTGATGAAGCTGATAGCCGATTTTTACGAAACGGCTCAGAGCGGGAAGGGTTTCAGCAGTGCGGGAGTGCAGGGGAAAAAGAAAAGTCATAAATAACGTTTGACGTTATAAAATAAGGAAAATCAGGAGATAAGAAGAAATGAACATTTTCAAGAAAATACCGGCGGTGATAGCGTCTGTTGCGGTTATTGTATCGCTCTCGGCTGTTGCTGTATCGGCAAACACCTATGTTCCCGAGGTATCCGACGTGATAACGGAAGATGTCGGCATCGCTTCTGTCAGCGCAACAAAGGCACAGCAGGAGCAGGCACAGCAGATAATCGCCGACTATATCGCCAAGAACATACCCAACGGCATTGCGGACGTTTCCAAGATGGATAAGGTTGCGGCGTATGTGGCGTCGTTCACTTACGACAAGAGCAATTCCGATCCGTATCTTATGGTGCTGAACGGTTCGGGCAATCCTAATGCCAGTGCAAAGCTCGCCGTTTATATGCTGGGCGAGGTCGGTCTGACCGCAAAAACAAGATATGCGTACAGTGAAAATGAAGAGATACCGATGAAGGAAGCCTCCTCAATGATGACCACTGCGGTAAGGCTCGGTGACGGCTCGGTTTATCTGCTTTATATCGGCGGCGACGTACTCGGTCAGAAAACTTTCATTTCACAGAAGTTGAATTCACGATTCCTTTATAAAGAGATCTCAAAAAACAAATACGCTGTTTATTCGTGGATACAGTTTGACGATGAGGTAAAAGGCTATGACAAGGCTACACAGACTGTTATGAATATCCCCGGATATATCGACGGTCACAAGATAGAGGTAATCGCAAAAGAGTTCACCAGAGGCTGTATCGGTATTTCAAAGGTAACCATACCCAATACCGTTACCGAGATCCAGCGTGGCGCTTTCGTTTACACAAAGCGCATACAGAGCATTTCTATTTCAAGCTCGGTTAATAAAATTGCCGATGATGTATTTTCAGGCAACAACTGCCTTAAATTCACTGTTGACAGCAACAACAAGTATTTTCAGGCTATAAACGGCGACCTTTACTCTAAGGACGGCAAAACGCTTGTTTCCGCCACAGGTTCGTCAATGACAAAAATCCCGAGCTTCGTTGAAGTTATCGGTGGCGACGCATTCTGCGGAAACGACCATATAGTTGATATTACGATCCCTGCAACCGTCAAGAAGATAAGCTATGCCGCTTTCGCCTCCTGCGACAATTTACGCAATGTAATAATCGAGGGTAACGGACTTACCACTGTCGAATCCAGAGCCTTCCAGACAACAAAACTGATCTCGCTCAACATTCCCGCCTCTGTGACCTCTTTCAGTTATGATGCTTTCGACTGGGCTGAAATCATACTTGTAATCTGTCCGGATGGAGAAATTTCACAGAAGCTTACAGGCAAAGATAAAATTCAAAACCTGCTTGTTGATACATCAGGCACATTGACCGGCAGAACGTTTACCAAAAAGCCCACCTGTGAAAGTGACGGTGAACTGAAAGTCAATTTTTCAACAGGTTCGTCGAAAACTTATACCATTCCGAAGTCGAATCTTTATCACGACTATAAGGTCGATGCAATAAAGTCGGAAGCCTGTGCAAATGACGGCAGTATAACTTACCGTTGCACGGTCTGCAATTCCCGCAGAACCGAAGATACCACTTATGCCACAGGACACAGCTTTTCATCGACATGGACGCTCGACAAAGCGCCGACCTGCGCCGAGCAAGGCTCGCAGTCACGCCACTGTACGAAGTGCGATAAAAAGACAGATGTAATATATGTTTCCCCCACAGGAAACCATACTTATACCGCCTGGAAAACAACCAAAAATCCCGACTGTACTAAACCCGGTGAGCAACGGTGCAGCTGCACGGTCTGCGGCAAGGTGCTTACAAGAGAGCTTAATCCGTTGGGTCATAAATACGTTGATACCGTGGTCGATGCGACCTATGACGCAAAGGGCTACACCCTGCATAAATGCTCGGTTTGCGGCTCTTCCTACAAGTCCGACTACACCGACATTCTCGTTCTCGGCTATGTCAAGAACCTCAAAGTAACCCGTCAAAACCCAAAATTCATAACGCTCGAGTGGTCAATGTCAACCGATGGCAGCGGCTATGAGGTCGAGCAGTACAAGGGCGGCAAATGGGTACGGATTTCCAAGACCGACAGCAGTGCCAATTGCGCTCTCACCGTCACAAATCTTACTCCCGGTACATCCTATACATTCCGTGTAAGACTGCGTAAAGTGTCAGGTTCTGCCGTTCAGTACGGCGGTTACACAAGAGCCGTTGCAACCACTGTTCTTCCCAATGTAACCACATTCACAGCCCCCGCTGCAACAAGCAGGACAATAACGCTCAAATGGAATAAGAATGCCGATGCGACAGGCTATATCATTGAGCAGTACAAGGGCGGAAAATGGACTCAGATTCTAAAGACAACAGGCAACACAACCTTACAATGTACAGCGTCCTCACTCGCTCCTGAAACACGCTATTCATTCCGCATAAAGTCATACAAGAAAACAGGCAGTGCTGTTGTCTGCAGCGATTATACGAATATTGCGGCAACTACAAGAATTGCGTGTGTTTCAGGTCTTACGGCAAAGTCATCAACCGTTTCTTCTGTTACACTTTCGTGGAACAAGGTTGCTTCGGCTACGGGATATGTCGTTGAAATCTATAAGGGCGGAAAGTGGAATACAGTCCTTACCACAAAGAACAACACTGCTCTTTCCTGCAAGGTAACGGGTCTTGCGGCAGGCTCAACATATAAAGCCCGTATCAAGTGCTACCGCCTTGCAAACGGTGCGTACTCATTCAGCGAATACCTTGAAGCTGACGTGAACACAAAGATAGCAAACGTTACAGGCTTCAAGTCTTCCGGCAATACAGCATCATCAATAACATTCTCGTGGAATAAGAATACCGCCGCTACAGGCTATATCGTTGAGATCTACAAGGGCGGCAAGTGGACGCAGATTTTAAATGCAAAAAGCAACACAACCCTTACCTGCACAGCAACAGGGCTTTCGGCAAATGCAACATATTCAGTGCGCATAAAGTCCTTCAAAAAGACAACCGCAACCACATATTTCAGCGAATATCTTACGTTCTCAGCCGACACCCGTATACCCAACGTTACAAACCTTACATATAAAGCGGATTCCGCTTCACAGGTAACTCTCAGCTGGAGCAGGAACACTGCAGCCGACGGATATACAGTAGAAATCTACAGGGGCGGAAAATGGGAGCAGGTGCTGTGTGCAACCTCGAACACAAAGCTTTCCTGTAAGATAACAGGTCTTGCAGAAGGCTCGACCTATTCTGTACGCATAAAGAGCTACAAGGTGAAAAACGGCAGAACCGTATTCAGCGAATATCTGAAAAGCACCGCTACAACAGGTCTTAACCCCGTTGCAAAGCTTGGGGAGCAGACAAACAGCACAGCCTCATCAATCCGTTTTTCGTGGGCAAGAAAAAGCTGTGCGACAGGATATATCGTAGAGATCTATAAGGGTGGGAAATGGAATCTTGTAACAAAAACCACCTCAAACACAGTCACCTCCTGCCAGATAACGAATCTTAAGGCAGGTACGTCATATACCTGCCGTGTAAGAGCATATCTTATCGTAAACGGTTCGACAATATACAGCGACAATGTAAGAACGGTGCAGACAACAAAATAATATCACGATTTACGACACTGCGAGCGGCGGTTTTATTAACCGCCGCTCGTTTTTTTGTCTGTTACACAGTTGTTTCTTTCTTTTTAACTTAACCTATAAATGTAAATTTCGTTAGTTTCATGAAACGTTACATTAAGTAACTAAAAAACAGGCTAACTGAACATTCAAGCCGTTGTTTTAGTTTCGCTTTGGCGAAATTATGTGTAAATATTACTTCAAATTGTATTAAATGCACATAAAGCACTTTGAGCTGTTGTGAAATTCACAGAAAAAATCTACTTTGTTAAGTAAATTTAGTTAAAAGTGTTGACTTTAAATAAAGCCACATGATATTATGAGGTTAAGCTAAGAAGCCAAGAGGCTATATCAGAATAATAGCAGAAGGAGTGAAATCATGACAGGTTTTAAGAAAAGACTGGCAAGCTCGGCGCTTGCCACGGCAATGACGCTTACAGCTTTACCTGTATCCGTGTTCTTCATAAGCACGGGTGCGGCGGCTGAGGGTGTTCCGAGCGGATTTGCGTATGCGCAAGGAACAAGGTTCATGCTTGACGGAAGTCCGTTCTACTATGCAGGCACAAACTGCTACTACCTTACGTTCAAATCGCAGGAGGCGGTAGACAACGTATTCAAAGACGCAGAGGCGATGGGGCTGAAAGTTATCAGAGTCTGGGGCAACCTTGATGTAGGTGTCAAGACAGGTACGACAGACAGCGAAGGAAAGCCGGTATTTACAAACAACAATGACGGTTCGGGCGAAAAGGACGGAGTTTATTTTCAGTATTTCGACAAGGACCTTGGTAAGCCGGTAACAAACTTCGGTGAAGACGGCATAAAGAAGCTCGACTACGCATTATATCAGGCTGAAAAGCACGGTATGAAGCTGCTTATCACCTTTACTAACTACTGGGACGCTTTCGGCGGTATGGGTCAATACGTCAAGTGGGCAGAGGAGCTTGGCATAACCGGACTTAAAAAAGACGACTTCTACACAAACGAAACGCTCAAGGGCTGGTATAAGGATTATATCAACGGTCTGCTGAACCATACGAACCCGTATACAAACAGAAAGCTGAAGGATGAGCCTTCCGTATTTGCGTGGGAGCTTGCAAACGAACCGAGATGCAATTCCGACGCTCAGTGTAAGGACAATATACTTTATAACTGGGCAAAGGAAATGAGCGAATATGTAAAGAGCATCGATCCGAATCACATGGTATCGCTCGGCGACGAGGGCTTCTTCAACAGACCTTACGGATATTTTGACGAATATACGACCTCAAACTATGCGTTCTACGGTGCAGAGGGCGTTGACTTTGAAAAGCTGATGACAATCGACACGCTCGACTTCGGTACTCCTCATCTTTATCTTGACCAGTGGGGAATGAAGCATACAGGCACAGGACAGGACGATCTGCTCTGGTTTAAGATACACGGCGAAACCTGTGCGGAGCTTGACAAGCCCGTTATACTCGAAGAGTTCGGTCTTACAGATAGAACAATCCGTGACAGTGAGTATAAGCAGTGGTTTGAGGTGCTTGAGGGTAATGTCTACGATACGGTCGAATATGCAGGCACAAACTACTGGATGATAGCCTCATACATTGACGGCGCACTTTATCCCGACTATGACCAGTATACCGTTTACGGTCCGGAGGGAACAGAGACCGAAAGCACAAGACAGCTTATCATGAAGCACGCCGCAAATATGACGGCAAAGAATAACGTCAACACGATAGTAAGCGACAAGCTGAGCTTCGACAGAGCGGACAATACCGACCTTACGGTAACAGCAACTATGAAGGAAGGTAAAATAAGCGGTATAACCCTTGACGGAAATGCGCTTACAGAAGGCAAGGACTTCACGATAAACAATAACTCCGTAATAATAAAGGCAAGCTATCTTAAAACACTTGAGCTTAAAAACCATGAGTTCACGCTTAACTGCACGGCAGGCAGCAGCCCGAAGTTCACCGTAAACGTAACCGATGTATCGATCCCCGCACCGACGCTTGATAAATATATCGCTACAGTTGACAAGAACCTGCGTCACTACAAGAAGGTGAATGTAGGCTATGACAAGAAGACAAGCGAATTCAGAGGTATAAAGTTAAACGACCAATATCTCAAGGCAGGTACGGACTATACAGATAACGGCGGCTTAGTCACATTCTCAGACAGCTTTATAAAATCTCTCAGCGAGGGCAACGTAACGCTCGTGTTCGACTTCTATGAGGGTGCGGATCGTGAATTCATGCTTACCGTAACAGATACATCGGCACTTGAGGATATAGATACTTTTGAAAGCTACACAGGCGATTCTCAGCTAAGCAGTGCATACGAGATGAATACAAGCGGAAACAACGTAACGGTTTCGCTTGTTGACAACGCAAACGGCAAAGCGATGAAATTTGAGTACAATGTAGGCTCGCCCAACGGATACTGCGGTGTAAACCGCAAGCTGTCACAGCGTAACGTTGCACAGTACAAGGGTGTCAGCATAAACCTTACCGGCGACAACAGCGGTAACAGCTTTACTGTTCAGCTCAGGGATAAGAACGACAACTATTTCGAAAAAGAAATAACGGTCAACTTCTCCGGCGAAAAAACAATTGAGATACCTTTCGAGGAATTTGTCGCTCCAAGCTGGCAGTCAGGCTCAGCTACACTTGATACAGCAGGTATCGTACAGGTCGCATTCTATGCAGGCAATGGCGGTAACACCGACACAGGCGCTTACATAATCGATGATGTATACTTCTACGGCGAAAAGCAGGAAGCCGAGGGTGCACGCCTTATCGACAAGACAGGCACATTTGACGGCTCTGCTCCTGCAACTGTACTTACAAAGCTCGTGCTGAACGGTCAGGCTATATCAAAGATAACCTGCGGCGGCAAAACACTTGACAGCAGTACAGACTACTCGTGGAACGGAAGTCAGGTGGCACTCAACACACCGTTCATGCAGACCCTCTCCAACGGCAAACACGAAATAGTATATCATTTCAGCGACAGCACTACAGACACATTTACTCTCACCGTTATCAATTCTTCGGTAACAGATGATACTACGGTTGATAATGTCACAGGCTTCACAAGCACAAACGCAACCGATTCCTCGCTCACTCTTGCGTGGAACAAGAACAGCAAGGCTGACGGCTACTCGGTTGAAATATACAAGGGTGGCAAGTGGAACGAGATATATAACGGCAACTCCACAAGTTGTACGGCTACAGGACTTAACGCTAACTCGACATATACCTTCCGTATAAGAGCGTACAAGACATCCGGCGGAGCTGTACAGTACAGCGACTATGTAAGACTTGCCGCTAAAACAGTGGAAAGCTCAGGCGTTTCAAACGTTACATCCTTCAGAAAAATCTCAGCGACATCATCCGAGCTTATAATAGGCTGGGCAATGAACAACTCCGCAGAAGGATATATCGTTGAACTGTACAGGGGCGGCAAATGGACGGAAGCATTAAGAACCTGCACAAATAATACAGTAGGCTTTATAGCGGGCGACCTTAAGGCAGGTGCGACCTACACATTCCGCATAAGAGCATACAAGACCTCAGGCGACACGGTCATCTACAGCAACTATACAAGACTTGCCGCTGTGACAGACGCAAACTAAAAGCATAATAACAGCAAACGGAGCATATCAGGCAGATATGCTCCGTTTTGCTTGTATAAATAGTCTTTTGTTTAATGTGCTTCTGTTATATCTTTTAGTATTTATCTATGATAGCAAGCTACCGATAGTTCTTTTTGTCGGACAGCACTTCTCGGGTTCG
>OLGJ01000973.1_pt1 | contig 14293 bp, 9 predicted proteins | sample 1605431 | NCBI WGS metagenome assembly OLGJ01 (sample SAMEA3888920, study PRJEB22519) | human gut metagenome | biome: human gut; feature: human-associated habitat; material: faeces | place: Denmark | collected 2009
GCTTGACCTTGTTGTTGATGTGGTAGTTGTAGCTGCGGGGCTTGGGGCCCAGAGCGACGCCGCCGTGAGTCCACTGCGGTGCACGGATGGAACCCTGACGAGCGTGGCCGGTGCCCTTCTGGCGCCAGGGCTTCTTGCCGCCGCCGGAGACCTCGGCGCGGGTCAGAGCGCTCTGGGTGCCCTGCCGGCAATTTGCCAGGTGGTTCTTGACCACTTCGTGCACGACGGCGGTGTTCGGCTCAATGCCGAAGATGCTGTCGTTCAGCTCAACAGTACCGACCTCAGCGCCGGCCATGTTCAAAACTTTGATAGCAGACATTTCCTTAAGCACTCCTTTCCTTACTTAGTGCGGGCGGAAGCCTTCTGCGGGTTACGACCGGAAGCCTTCTGCGGGTTGTTGCTGATACCAGCGTCAGCGTGCTTGATGCGGTGGGTCTTAACGGTGGACTTGATGAGCACCAGACCGCCCTTGGGGCCGGGGATGGCGCCGCGGACCGCGATCATGTTCAGCTCAGGATCGACCTTCACGATGTCCAGGTTCTGGATGGTCACCTGGTCGCAGCCCATCTGGCCGGCGCCGATCTTGCCCTTGAAGATACGGCTGGGATCGGTGGTAGAGCCCATGGAACCGGCGTGACGATGGACGGGGCCGCCGCCGTGGCTCATGGGGGTACGGCCGGCGTTCCAGCGCTTCACAACGCCCTGGTAGCCGTGACCCTTGGTGGTGCCGGTCACGTCAACGAAGTCGCCCTCGTGGAACGTGTCGGCCTTGATGATGTCGCCGATGTTCAGCTCGGCGGCGTTCTCCAGGTCGAACTCGCGCAGATACTTCTTGGGAGCCACGCCCGCCTTGTTCAGGTGGCCCATCTCGGGCTTAGTCAGCTTGCGCTCGGGGACATCCTCGAAGCCCAGCTGCACAGCGGCGTAGCCTTCCTTCTCGGCAGTCTTCTTCTGGACGACGGTGCAGGGGCCCGCCTCGATAACGGTGACGGGGATGACCTTGCCGTTTTCGTCGAAGATCTGAGACATACCGACTTTCTTGCCAATGATTGCCTTCATGTATGATCCTCCTTAAAGGTTATTGGTCGACATAGATTCAATCTCCATTGGGTAGAGACCGCTTGCTCTGCCGACGTAACCCCCGGAACGCCTCACGCAAGTTAGCGCCCCGGCTGGGTAGCAAGCAAATTCGTTTGCGGGGTATTATATAAGGTGGGTTACAGCTTGATCTCGATCTCCACACCGGCGGGCAGATCCAGAGCCATCAGCGCCTCCACGGTCTTGGGGGTGGAGTTGGTGATGTCGATCAGTCTCTTGTGGGTGCGGCGCTCGAACTGCTCACGGCTGTCCTTATACTTGTGGGTAGCGCGCAGGATGGTGACGATCTCTTTCTTGGTGGGCAGAGGGATGGGCCCAGACACGGTAGCGCCGGTGCGCTTGGCCGTCTCGACGATCTTCTCTGCGGACTGGTCGATGACCTGATGGTCATAGGCCTTCAGACGAATGCGGATCATTTCTTTTGCCATTTGGTTTGTTCCTCCATAAAATTCGTACGGTTTTTGTTGCTTTGACCAATGCCGTACGGCGGGAAATTTCTTATACGCCGTTCCGTGCGTATCATTCCGGCTCATAAGAAACACCGGCGACCAGGCCGGTGTCCTTCTGGCGCGGCGATCTACGCCGACGTACAGAAATCTCTCAGCCGCCCGATTATCGGACATACTCCCCGGAAGTTACCTCCTTGCGGAGCAATCTCCCGGTTCATCGCAGTTGCAAACGCCTCCGGGTGTGTAGCACCCTTCACGCGCGTACCCACATATAATAAAGGAAAAATCCCCTTGTGTCAAGGGGATTTTTCTATTTTGTCTACAAAATTTTCACTTATTTTTTGTAGTTTTCGCCCATCACGCCATCGTGTTCACCGTGCCCACGAACAGCGGCACATTGCTGTTGTCAAAGATCACGAACAGGAACGGCCTGTCCAGGTCCATCTCCACAGTGGGCGGCACTTCCATCATGGCCGAGTCCGCGCAGACGATTTCCGTGTAGGCCGCAGCCTCCACACCCTCCTCGTCGATCTTCACCCGGGCGGCCTGCATGGCACTGCTGAGGAACGCGCCGTTGTCCGTCAGCGGGGTAAAATCCGCCTCCGCCATGTCAAAAGCGTCCGTCACGCCCAGCGAGCGCAGCGCCTCATTCAGCCCCGTGGAGGACTTCACATCGAACTTGGGCACCGACCACACCAGCTCTGCGGCATTGTAGTCCCCGGTCAGCCCCGCCAGGAAGCCCTGCCGCTGCAGCAGGCTCTCCGGCGTCACGCCCTCGTCCGGCAGCACGAACACCATGCGGCCATAGTTCAGCGACCGGGGCGCGGCGGTGTAGCCGTCACCCTTCCGATAGCTGCCGCTCTCCGTCCGGTGCATGAACTCCGTTTTCTGCTTCGCGCCGTTGGCGGCGGTGAACGTGTCCTGCTTCGTCTGACTGCTCTTAAAGGCGTCCTGCCAGCCGGACTTGTAGTAGATGGTGTTATATAGCCGCAGCAGGTCGTTCCCATCGGTGCGGATGTTCCCCGTCTCCTCGGACAGCAATCCGCCGGTGTTTTGGTTCAGCCAGCCGGCGATGGCCTTGTCCGCCTCCTCCGTGCCCATGGGCACCCGGTAGGTGGACGCATAGTACCAGTCCACCAGCGCGTCCACGGCCTCCTGCTTCACGTCGGCGTTCTCCCGCAGGAACGCGCCATTGGCCAGACGGCACACCGACCGCCCGTCGTCCAGATACACGCTCATCCACATGTCCCGCACGGTTCGACGCAGCGTCTCGCTGTCAGCCGCGCCCAGCAGCTCCATCACCTGCTGCTTCGTCTCCCCTGCCGTCATCTCCGTCAGCATACTGAGCGCCGCATACAGGCTGATGGGCGAGTACACCCGGTTCTCGCTGTCGGCGAAGATCTTGCCCAGCGTCCTGTTAGCAAAGGTCAACACCGCGTCGCCGTCCGGCTCCGCATCCAGCTTGCCCAGCTTTTGCAGCGCCTCCCGGTACTCGGTGTACGCCGCGTCGTAGGCGTCCCAGTCGCCCTCACCGTTTTCATCGAAGTAGTCTTCAAACCGCGGCTCTTTGGGATAAGCTGGGTACGCCGCCTCCCTGACAACATACTTCGTCAGATCCACCGCCGCTACCGGCCCCTCCGCCCTGCAGGTTATCACCTCTTTCGAACCGCAGCCCGCCAGCATCAGCCCCGCCAGCACCGCACAGCATATCGCTCTTACTCGCTTCATGGGAATATCCTCCTTTTCTTCCTTCTGCCCCTTTGACGGATATGCACCGCGATTTGTTCCCAGCTGAAAAAAGACCGCCCACAGGCGGTCTTTTTTATATTCAGATACGTTTCCACTTTGCACCGCCGGGTACGTCGGTGATCTCGATTCCCTGCGCCTTCAGCTCATCGCGGATACGGTCGGCCTCGGCAAAGTTCTTGGCCTTCTTGGCATCGGCGCGGGCGCGGATCAGCGCCTCCACCTCTGCGTTGGCCTCACCGTTCTCGCTGACCACGGCGAACTCACCGGCAGTGGGGGCGGCGGCCTGCTTGGCCCGCAGGGCGGCGGCCTTCTCCAGCAGCTTCAGGCCCAGCACGGTGTCGAAGCTGTCCAGCAGGGCCAGCTTGGTCTTGTCGTTGGTCTTGGCCTTCAGCACGTCATACAGCACCGTCACAGCCATAGAGGTGTTCAAGTCGTTGTCCATGGCAGCCATGAACTTGGCCTTGTACTCGTCAAAGGCAGCCTGGTCCACCTCGCCCTCATCCTTCAGCGCCGCGATCTTGCTCAGCAGCTTGTTGTAGGCCACGGTGGCGTTGTCCAGGTTCTCCCAGGTGAACACCAGGCTCTTGCGGTAGTGGCTCTGCAGGCAGAAGAACCGGTAGGCCAGCGGATCATAGCCCTTCTCCTCCAGCAGCGATACCGTCAGGAACTCACCCTTGGATTTGGACATCTTGCCGTGGTCGGTGTTCAGATGCGCCACATGGCACCAGTGAGGGCACCAGGGATGGCCCAGATAGCTCTCGCTCTGGGCGATCTCATTGGTATGGTGGGGGAAGGCGTTGTCCACGCCGCCGCAGTGCAGGTCCAGATACTCGCCGTTGTACTTCATGGAAATGCCGGAGCACTCAATGTGCCAGCCGGGATAGCCCACGCCCCAGGGAGAGTCCCATTTCAGCGCCTGGTCCTCGAACTTGGACTTGGTGAACCACAGCACAAAGTCGTTCTTGTTGCGCTTGTTGGTGTCCTCCTCCACGCCCTCGCGGACGCCCACGGCCAGATCCTCCTCGTTGTGATCGTTGAAGATGTAGTACCGCTTCAGCTTACTGGTGTCGAAATACACGTTGCCGCCGGCCAGATATGCATACCCGGTGTCGATGAGCTTGGTGATGATCTTGATATAGTCGTCAATAATGCCGGTAGCGGGCTGCACCACATCCGGACGCTTGATGTTCAGCTTCCGGCAGTCCTCGAAAAACGCGTCGGTGTAATACTTGGCGATCTCCATGACGGTCTTGTGCTCGCGCTTGGCGCCCTTGAGCATCTTGTCCTCGCCCTCATCGGCATCAGAGGTCAGGTGTCCCACGTCGGTAATATTCATGACGCGGTTCACGTCGTAGCCCGCGTAGCGCAGGTACTTCTCCAGCACGTCCTCCATGATGTAGGAGCGCAGGTTGCCGATGTGGGCGAAATGGTACACGGTGGGGCCGCAGGTGTACATCTCCACATGGCCGGGGGTGTGGGTCTTGAACTCCTCTTTCTTGTGGGTGGCGGAATTATACAAATACATAACGGTTCTCCTTCTATCTACATTATATTATTATGCCGAACAAAAACGCCTCCCATGCCGTAGGGCATGAGAGGCGAAAAAGACTTCGCGGTTCCACTCTCGTTTATCACTCAAGTCCGGCCATAACGCAGGCCATGCGGAGGGCATCCACATCCCTCGCGCTCCCGGACGCACTTTCTGCACCGCTCGGCAGGACGGCTTTCAGCCGGTGGCCGTCCCTCTCTTGGCAAAGCCCTGATGCATACTCTTTCCGATCAACGCGCTATTCGGTTCAGTTAATAGTAACAGGAATTTCCCCGCCTGTCAAGTGCTCTGTTTCCGCGGCGGGTACGCCTCCCGCCGGTCTGTCAGCCCCAGTAAGTAGTCAACGCTGACATCGTAATACCGTGCTATCCGTATCAGCACATCCGTCGGTATATCTCTTTTTCCCGATTCGTAATAAGAATAGCAGACCTGCGTGCACTGTAAATACTCCGCCATGTCCTGCTGCCGCAAGTCCGCATCCTCCCGGAGATCGCGTATTCGTTGATACATTCTGCACCTCACCGCTTGAGATACAAAAAGTATAGACAAAACATTTTGTTTTATTGACAAATATAACGAACTGTTATACAATATACAAAAACAGAGGGAGGTCTTATTGTGGACAAACAAACCCGCCCCGGCGAAGGCTCTGCCATCGCCAGTCTGGTTCTGGGCATCATCTCCTGCCTTACTATTCTTGTGTATGCTTTTTCGGGCAGGCTGTCACTCGGTGCAATCGCCGTCATTCTGGGGTTTGTCGGCATAGGCGCAGGGAACGCGGCAAAAAACAGCGGCTATCGCGGCGGTTTACGCATCGCTGGGACCGTCGTCTCTTGGGTGGGCGCCGTGTTTGGCGCAATCGTCTGCGGGAAGCTTCTGTTTGTCACAATGCTGTAAAAATTCACGCAAAAAAAGAACGGCCCAGGCCACATCTTCATAAGTACAAATTGTGGCACAAGGGCGGCTGATGCGAAATGCCCCGTCGCAGGGATTTCCTGCGGCGGGGCATTTTTGACATCTTTAGGCAAAGAAATAAAACCACAGCTCTAACAAGGGAACGAAAAAATCTTTAACACGAGTAAAACCTCCTATTGCAATATGCTGGTAAAAGCTTGCTGGCCGTTTTACTAGAGCAATAGGAGGTTTAATGCGTTTTAAGAAAGATGAATACAAAAATTCCGCAAAGTAAACTAACTTTGCGGAGCATCTTGTGATATAAAAGTACTACACTTATTGGCAGAAGTCAACAGGAAAGTGCAATAATCGATTGATTAATGGAAGTTCTCCAACATTCGAATATTGTAGACAAATTTGAGATTGATAGGCAAAGGAGGATGACTATGCAGCATTGCAAAAGAGAGTATTGTAATGCAGGAACACGGCAGTGGTCGCAAAGAGGCATCTACATCCGCAAGGCATCTAAGGCCAAAAACTCAGAACAGATAATTATTAGGAGCAATGATTCACGCTACAGGGGTTATCCTAAAACTGAGAAGAATGCCATTCAGCAAAGAGGTGTGGTCACTATCCAAGAGGCCGTAACAGGCTTCTTGGCCGAAAAGGAAAACACTATAAAGCTCTCATCTTACCTGCGCTATGAGCAGATGCTGCGAAAGCATATTCTCCCATCGTTGGGCCGTGTATGTGTAGATCAGTTATCAACAAAAGCATTCACATCTTTTTTGCAGCAAAAACAGATAGATAGCGAGCTGTCACAGAAGACGTTGAAAGATATAGGCACATTATTGAAGGGCGTTTTAAAGTATGCAGAGACTACATTCAATTGCAGCAGTCCTGCACATGGCGCAAAACTCCCGAAGTATCGGCAAAATATGCCGGAAATCTTTTCAGATGCAGAGATAAACTCCATTGCCAATAGAGTACTCGATGTACCGAGTATTCTAGGAATAGCTATTTTGCTGACATTGAACAGTGGTTTGCGTTTAGGAGAGTTGTGTGCACTACGGTGGTCTGACATTGACTTTTCGTCGGGAGTAATTTCTGTCCAGCGCACAGTACAGAGATTGACCGTAGATGGAGTAGGCAAACTGGTGATCCAGCCCCCTAAAAGTTTATCATCCCTACGACGGATACCCATTCCTGCAGATATGTTAGCGTTGCTGAAACAAGTGCGTCTTTCTAATTCAATAGATAGTTTTTTGATGACAGGCACGGACGCACCTATGGCCCCTCGTACCTGTCAATACCAGTACAAGCTGTTTTTGAAGGAATGCGGAGTTCACTATCGAAATTTTCACATTCTGCGCCACACCTATGCAACTCGCTGTGTTGAACGGGGAATAGATGTGAAAAGTGTGAGCGAAATGCTCGGACACTCAGATATTAAGACGACTTTGAATCTGTACCATCACCCATCATTAGCCCATAAGTCACAGGCCGTACAAAACATCTGCTTTTTACCTGTACAAGAAACGTTTATACCAACACAACTGATGGGTAGTGCGCTCATGCAACGTTTATGAGCTGCGAGTTCCGCAAAGTTAGTTTACTTTGCGGAAGTGCGGCAGGAAGGCCATTACATTTCTGTATTATGCCTTAATATACCCTGCTGATACACATAAAAACTTCATAGGCCCTGGGATGTCTTACAGCGGTTATCCGAACTGCGTTCTGTGCGCGGTCAGGTAATTGCATAAAAGGAACGGGAATAATAATCCCACGCGAACGGCACCGTGGGCGCAAGAATGCACCAAAACAGCAGTAGCTGTTGGACGAAAGTCCGCCATTGAGGGATGCCCCTTGAGAAGGTAGGTAGCAAACGAGGAGCAGCAGCTCCGTGGCGCGAGGCGGGAGACTTGTATGATTAGGGCCATTAGCGGTGGGCGGATTCTCCACGCGTTGTGACAGGAGTGCTTGTTGTGACAGCTATCATAGTTTGTTTACGCACTTCTATTTTGGGTGCTTGCCGCTTTTTTCAGTTTAGCTGAAAGAGGCGGCATTTGTCATTATTGAGGGGGAAAATATGTCAAACAGAGATCCACGCCAACGATTTGACTATCAAAATTGGTTAAATGGTCAGGTCGCCGAACGAGCTAAAGCCTCGCTGACAGCGCGGGATGCAGCGTTCGCCGAGAACAATGCCGGGGTGACTCGTGCGGCCCTAACGCAGTATCTAAATGTATGTGCCGCTGCGCTGGGGCATAGTCCCAGCCCCACAGAGATCGACGGTGGTGCGTTTATCGAGCAGCGATTCGGCAGCTGGGATAATGCCATGACAGCCGCAGGATTGCCCCGGCCAAAAACCACACCTAAACTTAACAACACACTGCGTTACCGCATGGAAAAAGAAAAGCTGCTGCCGCTGTTTCTTTCCGAACGCAAGGAGAAGAAGCGGCAGAGGCAGACGGAAAAGGATCTGCGCCGCGGCCAGCGAATGCACGAAAGGGCCGTGAGGCGCAAAGCGGCGAAAGAAGTGACCGAGGCTGCGGAGCAGGAGGAAACCTGCTGAGTTACCCTTGTCAAGCCATGACGGTCTGAACGGAGACTGTCAGCTTTCCATAAGGGCAGGAGGGGTTCGCCGACCCCTCCTGCCGTCCTCAAACTGTTATCCGGTAAGCACGTCATGATGGCACATGACGAGTTTATAAAATTATTAAGGAGGAAAATGACATGAAGAAGAGAGTACTGTCTCTGCTGATGGCAGTCATGATGCTCGTAGCCCTTGTGGTTCCGGCATCTGCCACAACAGACACAAGCGGCACTGTGACGGTGTACGTCACCTACGGAATGTTCACCGAGGGTGGTATTGGAGAACAGCCCGCCTATCGGGGAGGCATCCCTACTTCCACCAACATCAACGCAAACTTCTATATTTCGGACTACACCATCAGCATCAGTGATGTTTCCGACTGCTTGGCGGACACGCAGAGCGCCTACGCAAAGCCGACCACGACACCTTCGAGCTTCAAAACGCCCAATGTGCTGGATGCCCTTTTGGTTGCTTTTTGGCTGAACGGCACTGACATTACGGACTCCAATAAGGTAGTCGCCGGTTGGGATGCAAACCCCTTGGAAGGTAACCCTGGCGGTTATATTAACGGTGTCTATCCCCAGTATGCTACCTACGGCAATCCGTATCCCGATACCGAGACTATCAACGGCGTTGTCTATAACAAATATAGCGGCAGCGGCTGGAACATTGCCTATGGCAGTAATGCAAGCAATATCGCCGCCACGGGTACGTACAGCACCAATGTGACGCTGACAGACGGAATGATCATCGTTTTCGACTTCAGTCCCTACTGCATTTACGAGGTACAGAGCAACAGCTAAATACATACAGCAGAAAAGATAAAGGGGCGGGCACACATCGCCCGCCCCTTCCTTTTATAAGTTGATTTTAAGAAAGGCAGTACACGAATTATGAAAAAACGATTGGCAAGCCTGCAAGCCGGGCTGCTGGCACTGGTGCTATTGTTCAGCCTGCTGCCGGTAAGTTCGTTTGCCACGGAACTAGATGCTGCGCCTGATTCAGTCATTACGATACAAGAGGACGCCGCCGCTGACCGCAACACAGCGGCAGAGGAAAGCGGAGAGCATACGCCCAGCGCAAGCGATGCACAGCCTGCGGCAGGGGGCACAGAGACAACTGCATCTGACTCAAGCGCAGGAACTGAGCAGGATGAGACACTTACCTCTGCGCCTTCCGACACAACTTCCGAGGCAGCAGACACGGTGGAGATGCCGAACACGCAGGATGCGGCGCACGAGGATGACGTAAACCGCATGGTGGCGGTGCAGGACACCGGCTTTTCCGCAGCGGATTTTTCCTTTTATGAAGTGCGGACATGGACAGGTTCGCATTATGAACGTATGCGATTGGAAAAGCCGACCCAACTCGTTGAAAATGACGGGAAATATACGCTCTATTTCCCCTATGGCGGTGCAGGCACTTATAAATGGAATGTGCGCGTGGAAGCTCCGGTAAACTATTCTGATACATTTTCTTTGTATTATATGACATTTTTGACCGGGGACGGTATTACTACTGATGAAGGTTATTCCGTAAACGCATATTCCAGCCTACATACCAAAGAAGACGCCAGCGTTGTTCAAAGCGTTGAAAGTGACATCCACCCGCATTCAACACCGGCAGCCTTAGGCGGCAACATCTACTATTCAAAGACTATAACGCTGATTTGGACGGAGAATGGGGAGAAAAAAACCTGCCTGATCGATGTGAAGCCCTACTGTGACATGGAGCTTTCCACAAATTTCAATATCTCCGAGAAAAACGGCAGCAAGCCGGGCCCTCGTCCGCTGGAGCAGATAGATAGCACCACATATAAAACAAACTTAGTCAAAGGAAGGGAAAGTTACGCACAAATCGTCCTTATGGACTCCACGAATCGACTTCAAGTAAGCTATGGTGGCAGCATACTTGCCGACGGAGTTACTGATACAGGCTGCACTATTCCCCTTGATACCACCGAGGTCGGTACCAAGGAATACAAAATAGAACTCAGAGACTCAAGGGGTGAAGCGGAGGCCAAAACCTATACGCTGATCGCAGAGACACTACCTTATGACTATACGCCGGAAAGCGATCCGGAAAAGACAACAAAGACATCACCGATTCCGTCAAAAATGCATAAGGTCACAGATCAGGGTAACGCCACACTGACATTCGGCTTGACCAACAAACAAATCGAAGACATTAAAACAGCTGGAGGCCAAACATCCTACTTGTGGGCAAACAATGGTCAGGTGCTGTCGACAGAAAGCACCTGCAAAGTACCGACAGAATATAACGTCGACAAAGCCATATTTTCGCTGACTGTCACAAATACTGTTAACGGCATTGCGTGGTCCAAGAGTTTTTCCTTTCCTATAAAAATTCAGATCCCAAACAACCTCTCTGGAATTTTCTATGCCAAGATCAAGACCGACAGTACCGAACTGACTTTCGGACACACTGCCAGCGACCTGAAGGCGGTAGTCGACGACTCGAACGCCCCCACAGACCTACTTTATCAATGGTATTCGAAGAACGGCAATAGTCTGAAGAAGATCACGGATGCCACGGCAGCTACCTATACACCGCCGACCAATGCCGTCGGTGCCGTGGAGTATTGCTGCATCGCACGGGTCGCTTACGCAGAGCTGCCGACGGTCAAACCCTCCAGTATTACCGGTGAGGATCGCTGGGCAAAAATTACTGTCAAGCCACACGGATGGACAGCCGAGAGCGGCATCACTGGCCGTGGCACGGAAGATGACCCGTATATCCTGCGCTGTGCGGAGAGCTTCGCTGCCCTGCGGGATGAGGTAAACGCGGGAATTTCATACGCCGGCTCCTTCTTCAAGCTGGCGGAGGATATTACGCTGCCCGCTGATTGGACGCCCATCGGATGCCTGAAGGACGAGTCCGTCACACCCGGTGCGCTGGACTATGCGGATAAGGGCAGAAATATGAACCCATTCAGCGGTACGCTAGATGGGGACGGACATACGCTAACGATGGCGAAGGGCAGTCGGCCTCTTTTAATGTTTGCCCGCAAAGCCACGGTCAGAAACTTGAATATCCAAGGTGAGCGCATTGTCGGCAACGGTCTGCTGGAACGCTATGTCATCGACTATGGTACGGAGGGCTACTACAACAACAGCGTACCGAATACCATAACCATTGAAAACTGCCACATCGTCGGTGATACCAATATCACTGGATCCGGCTTCCTGAGCGGATATGCCTCTGGCCTGAATATCGTGATGATCGTAAACTGCTCTGTCGGCGAGGATGTGGTCATTGGCTGTGACAAGGACCAAAGCGAGGTGGGGTCTCTTGCAGGGCACTTTAACGGAAGCGTAATGAACTGCACCAGTGCCGCTACCGTATACGGCAAGTCCCGCGTCGGCGGACTGGTCGGCTACAAGGGACAGTCCATGGGCCCATGCTCTATATCAAGCAGCTCGTTTACAGGAAAAGTAATCGCCACGGGTGACTATGCGGGCGGCATCTTGGGCAGCGGATACAATCAAGGTTCTGCGCCCAACTCGCCCTGGGCCACCATCAAAGGCTGTTTTGTCACAGGAAGCATACAGGGCCGCGATGGAGTTGGCGGTATTACCGGCGGCGAGCCGGGTGTGGTCCAATGCTGGGACAATGGCATCGGCGGAATCACAGACAACGTGTTTTACGGAGAGATTCACGCTACCGGCACGAGTGTAGGGGCCATTGTGGGCACGATTCGCTCCCTGAACAAGAACACTCTAGTAGATAACAATTATTATTTGGCCGGCTGTGGCACCAGCAAGGGGATCGGCTCAATCACAACGGTCGATACGAAATATAAGCCATCTACGCTGCCTAAAGACACGGAATATATCTGCACCAGTGACGGCTACACCAACATATTCTTCAAGGATGGCGATTACAGCCGCGAGGATGACCCAGTAGGTAAGGATGCAGATAAGCTATCAAAGGCTGTTACGAATACAGTGCTGAAGGATGGCACTGTTGTTCAGTGGCTTAACACTTCGGAGAGCAGCTACCATAACTGGATGCAGGGTACGGTTGGGCCGATCCTCAGCAATAAGGCTATCGCCTATGATTTGGAGATTACCGGCGAGATTAACCAGCACTATGTCGGCGATGCTCTGAATCTGTCCGGCCTTACGCTGACGGCCAAGTGGTCTGACGGTACGACTACCAATGTACCGCTGAATGACCCCGACCTCAAGATCACCGGCTACGACGGCGGCAAGCACGGCCAGCAGACGGTGACGCTCCAGTACGGCGCGGCTAAGGTAGAGATCGTCGTCACCGTGCTGTATAAAGAGCCGGAGGACATTACCGTGACCATCACCCTGCTGGGCGACAAGGCCCACGGCGACAACGGCCAGGTACACGGACTGTCCAAGGGCGGCCTGACCGCGTGGGTCAGCGGCCACAAGGTGAAAGTGACCACCAACATGACTGTGTGGGACGCGCTGAAGCAGCTGCCCGGCGTAACATGGGATAACCCCACCGGCAACTACATCAAGAGCGTGACCTACGGCGGTGTGACCATTGGCGAGTTCACCAACGGTAAGAACTCCGGCTGGATGTATACGCTGAACGGCAAGTACCCCATGCTGGGCGTCAGTGAGCAGTATCTGAAGAAGGGCGACGTCATCGTGTTCCACTACACGGATGACTACACGCTGGAGGCGGCGGACATGGGCCCCGCGCCGGAGGAGAAAAAGACCGCTGATGAGGTCATCGCCCTTATCAACGCCATCGGCGTGGTGGATCTGACCAAGGGCGATGTCATCGCCAAGGCACGCGCCGCGTATGACGCGCTTTCCGCGGCGGACAAGAAGCTGGTGACCAACTATCAGACGCTCCTGGACGCTGAGGCGGCCTACGCCAAGCTGGTGGCCGAGCTGGGCAAGAAGGCGGACAGCATCTACAAGACCACCGGCGACTATCTGGCAAAGCTGGGCACACCCGGCGTGGGCAGCATCGGCGGCGAGTGGATGGCGCTGGGGTTGGCCCGCAGTGGTCGCACTGTCCCAGAGGGCTACTATGACGCTGTGGTCAAGTATGTCAAGGACAACATCGACAGCAACGGACGGCTGGACAAGAACAAGGCCACCGAAAACGCCCGCATTATCCTGGCGCTGACGGCCATCGGCAAGGATGTGACGAATGTGGACGGCCATGACCTGCTGGCCGGGCTGAATGAGATGTCCTACCTCTCCAAGCAGGGCATCAACGGTGCGATATTCACGCTGATCGCGCTGGACAGCCACAGCTACACGCCTGCCGGCGATGTGACCCGCGACAAGCTGGTACAGGCTATTTTGGACGCGCAGATCAGCAGTGACGGCGGCTGGAGCCTGGACGGCAAGAACGCCGATGTGGACATGACCGCCATGGCTATCCAGGCGCTGGCAGCCTACTACAAAAGCAACAGCAGCGCAAAGAAGGCTGTGGACAAGGGACTGAGCTGGCTCAGCTCCGTGCAGCAGAATGACGGCGGATTCACCAGCTGGGGCGCAGCCAACAGCGAATCCTGCGCGCAGGTCATCGTTGCGCTGACTGCACTGGGCATTGACCCGACCAAGGACAGTCGGTTCATCAAGAATGGTGTCAGCGTGCTGGACGCGCTGTGCAGCTTCGCGGTGAATGGCGGAGGATTCAAGCACCTCGCCACCGAGACAAGTGCCAACGGCATGGCGACGGAGCAGGGGTTTTATGCACTGGTGGCATATTACCGGCTACTGAACGGCCAGACCAGCCTGTATGACATGACGGATGTGAAACTGGAGGGCGTCAAGGCCGAAGAGCCGGTCGATGATACCGACAAGCCGGACGATGCTACTAACACGGATACACCTGTCGATACGGAGGTCGAAGATACCTCAAGTGGCGGACAGGTGGTGCTGTGGATAGTCATCGGTGCGGTGGCTGTCGGCGGTATTACCGCACTGGCGGTGGCCAGCA
>OLGJ01000977.1_pt1 | contig 14268 bp, 10 predicted proteins | sample 1605431 | NCBI WGS metagenome assembly OLGJ01 (sample SAMEA3888920, study PRJEB22519) | human gut metagenome | biome: human gut; feature: human-associated habitat; material: faeces | place: Denmark | collected 2009
AATGTCGATTTTCACTTTCTGCCGCAGACCGTCAAGCGTACCAATCAGCGTGAAACGCAAGCCGGGATAGTCATGTTCTTCCATAATGCTTTCTGCATTGGTAATGCTGAAAACCACGCCGTCCTGCAGGTCGATATTGACGATTTCTTGAATCGTCCGTGTAGCGTCCTCCAATGTCAGCGGCAGGGCGACTACGGTGGCATCAATATCCATTGTGGCACGTTGGTGGATGCCAACCATTGAGGACACCAGCATCCCGCCTTTCAGTACAAAATGGCTGTTGTACTGGGAAACGGCGAGACGCTCTAAAAAGCGTTCCATCATGTAAGTACGCAGCAGAGTCTGCGACTTCAGACTATCGCCGTGCGCCAGATTTTTGATTTTATCCTTCAGCTGTCGTGAGGTCTTGATCATAATAAAAACACCTCCAAGTATCGTCTTACATCATCCTCAACTTTCAGTGCGCGGCTGCACTGGATGAGGTGACGCAGGTTTTTGTGGCCGTGCAGCATATACTCGCGGATGGCGGTTTGGTAGGTTTGCACATCCATAGCACCCCGCTGGCGAATGACATCGCAGAGTGTGCGCTCACGGTCATAAGTGGGAACGGTATTGCCAAAAGTGGTAGTGGCAGAGGTCAGCCCCAGTGTGAAAATCTCCGGGGAAACTGTATGCACAATCACGCCCTGCTTGCGCAGATGTGTGGCGTTGTAACCCTGTTTGACCGTAACATAGATGTGGTGCGGCTCGCGCTCCATCATACCGTGGAGCGCCAACGCCGACTGGTGGGAAAAAATGATATTGCTGTTGCGCAGGTGGAGAATATACATATCATCCGGCCATGCATCGGGCGATTGGTATACGCCGTTCTCGACACGCTCCAGTTCTCGGCTGCGGGCGTATTCGGCAAAGTAGGGTTTAGAGATGCCCTGCGCTGTAACCGCGCGGGTCGTGATGTAGCCGTTCCCCTGTTCCAGCATGGTATCAAGCTGTTCAAATTTTGTCATGTGGCTCACCTAACTTTCGCGCTTTAATTGTAACAGATAAGAGCGTAAAAGTAAATACAAGATGGTACGCCTACTGAAAATTTCAACAGACGCACAATGTGGTGTTAAAAACTATTCAGTGGCATTACCCGGCCTTGACGAGTACCAACACGCTGTTGTTTGGCACGACGATCTGTTCCTGTTTGGTGGGAATGGGCGGGTTCTTGTACTGGCGCAGGGCTTTTTCGATTTGCTGCTTGACCTCCAGCAGGGCGGCTTCCAGCGTGGGGGCTTGTGCGGTAACCTTGGGGAAGTCAGGAACATGGGCGGTGCAGCCGTCTGCCGAGAGTGTGCAAAGCACAGGATAAGGCTGGTTCTCAACGGAGATGCTGTACTGCATCCCGAACATATCGTTCATCTTGTCCATCTCGCGCCGCTTGTGTTCGTCCATGCTGTGAACGTAGGTGTCCATTGTGAACGCTACCGAGTAGTGACCGAGGATGGACGACAGGGTCTTGTAGTCCATGCCGCGCTCCAGCGCACGGGTGGCAAAGGTATGCCGCAGGGCGTGGAAGGTAAAGTGTCCGATGTCGGCATCCTTCAACAGGCGGTCATAGTAATCCTTGAAGGTTTTCTGCTCAAAGTAGTGTCCAAACTCGTTGGTGACGATGAAGCCATCGTCGGTGTACTTATCCCCTGCCCGAATCTTGTCTTGCTCCTGCTGTTTCTTCCAGCGAGTGAGTTCGTCAACCATTGTTCGGGTCAGCGGAATCGTGCGGCGAGAGTTTTTCGTTTTGGGTGTACCGAATACGATTTCGGTTTTGTTCTCACCGTCGTGTGCTTCGTACTTGGCAAGACGGTTGATGGTACGGTGTACATGAAGCTGCGTGGTGGAAAAGTCGATGTCCTCCCACTTCAGTGCCAGCAACTCCCCCATGCGTAATCCGGTACACAAGTCTAAGCGGATAAAAACGCCATAGCGGTGGCGGTAGCTGGCTTGCACCAACGCCCGCTGCTGGTCGTTGGTAAAGACTACAATTTCGGGCTTCTCTCCGCTGGGCAGGGTCACGGCATCGCAGGGATTGTACACTAATAAGCGCTCCTTTACGGCCTGTTGTAAGCACTTGTGTAATGCCATGTGGTAGTTGCGAAGCGTCTTGGGCGACAGCCCTTCCTCGCGGAATTTGTAGTTGTAAAACTCCTGCAAGGTGTGTGGTTCTAATTTCTTTAATAAAATCTTTCCCAGTACACAAAAGTGCTTGTTGAGATAACTGCGGTAGCTGGCGTAGGTGGACTGTTTAACTGTATCTTTTATGTAGGTGCCCAGCCAATACTCGTACCATTCGCCAAGGGTCACCGACATCGGATCGCGCCAGCCCTGTGTGCGGACTTCGTGGGCTTGCTGCTGTAAAATGGCAATGGCCTCCTGCCGGGTGTTGCAGCAGGTGGATGTACGTCGGGGCTTGCCTGTCTTGTAGTCGATTCCGGCAGATAGCCGCACCTCCCACCGCCCGTCTGTTCGCTGACGGATGTTGCCCTCGTTATGCCCGCGGCGCAGGGCTTTTTTAGATGTATCTTTCACGGTGCATCGTCTCCTTTCGTGACACAAAGACTACCACAGGTACGACCACAAAGCTATTCATCAGACCCGACAATCTTCGGGTTCTCGTTTTGGGCTTTATTGACCTTTTGCCGTTCCAGCCAGTCCAGTAACTCATCCCGCCGCACCAGCAGTCGGTTTCCAATGTGGAACGCAGGAAAAGTCGCGTCGTGAAATATCCGATAGGTGGTTGAGCGTGAGATACCGAAGTAAGTTTGCACATCCTTGGGACTTACAACATTGGGTAAATCTTGAAATTCCGTGTTCATGGGTTCCTCCTATGTAAATAATTTATAAAAAGGTCTTTACTATATAGCCGCTGAGAACGGCGAAAATTACGAGGTTTTTTAAACTGTTTAGAAAAAGTTCAAATTTTTAGAAAGATACCAAATCATATCATACAGACCGGCAGTCGCAACTTTTGCAACTGTCCTCAAAATTTTTGAAAAAATTATCTCTACTATATAGCCACTGGGGAAGGGCAAAAGGTAACGTTCGCTGAAAAAATAATGGAATTTTTTCATTAAATTTCAGTATAACAGTATAACTTGCAGGATTCCTGCAAGTTTAGAGATGTAAAGCGAAGAATTTTTTCTCAAGAACTGGCCTAAACGCCAAAATTACACTTCAAAAACAGCATATCACCCATTGTGCTAAAAACCCTTGCACTTTTACAAAATATCTAAATCCATTTTAACAAGCAATGGGGCAAAACCCCTGCCACATTACTCAAAATAAAACAGGCAAGCCGCAGATTAAAACGGCTTGCCTGTAGAATGACGATGCTGACGGTGATGACGATGTTTTTGATATACCCCTTTACCCTATCCCACGAACACCGTCATCATCGTCATCACCGTCACACTTATAGCGAAATGACGCTTGCAGTTTACTACTGCTCGAAACAAAAATAATGATATTACGAAAAACATAAAATCGGAATGACGCAGATGACGCTAATGACGCTGAATCTGGGATATGGTATAGGGATATCCTCAAAACAGCGTCACAAGCGTCATCTGCGTCACTATCGTCACACAAGAGCAGCGAGGAGGTCTGGGGTACACCCCAGAAATGCGTTTGTGGATATCCAAACGCTATGCTAGCAAAACACGTTCCCGCTCAAAGCGGGGGTAATCAAAGCGGATACGCATACAAATTCACATATACTCCAGAGTGAATCAGTTTAGATTCATTCAAAAATCTTGACTCGAAAAAATGAATCAGTTCTGATTCACGCTGCAATTAGAACTCGTGTTGCAGAACGAAGAAAAATCGCTCGTTTACGGGCTTTTCCTGTGCAGAACTCATTAAGGAGCAGGCACAAACAGCATGGCTGTTTTCCGGAGAAGTCCGTTTAAATTCGTTTTGCCAACAAAAAATGCTCTATAAATCGAGCCACTGCTGCAAAGCAAGTGCCTTTTTTGCATCATATAGTAGATTTTACAGTTAAAATACAGTATAATCAAAACAAGATCATAGCGATAAGTTCCCGCCCAATGTTCTTGCAGACAGGAGTTGAAATCATTGACAAAGATTATTCATTGTGCTGACCTGCATCTTGATTCTCCGATGGAAACCCACATGACCGAGGAGCAGGCATCGACCAGAAACACAGAAATCATCCACTCATTTCTCAGACTGACAGAGTATGCCGCAAAAAACGATGTCCGCGCGGTCATTCTGGCGGGAGATATGTTTGATGGTGAGCGCGTAAAGATTAGAACGATAGACGAAATCCTTGACGCTGTGCGGCGCACACCCAATGTTGATTATCTGTATCTTGCCGGCAACCATGATGACACAACCTACGCATTTGCCGATCACGACATACCGACTAACTTGAAACTCTTCAGTAAAGAATGGGCTACCTACGAATATGACGGCGTAGCCATCTCCGGCATTGAGATTTGTGAAGCCAATGCTCATTCGCTCTATCTGAATATCCCGCATAAAAACGGTGTCGTAAACATTGTTGCACTGCACGGACAGGTGGGTTCTTCCTCTGATGTGGATGAGATAAACCTTTCTCTGCTAAAAAACAAGGGAATTAACTATCTGGCATTGGGGCATATTCACACATACTTGGAACAGCCGTTGGACAGTGAAGGCATCTATTGCTATTCGGGATGCTTGGAAGGACGAGGTTTTGATGAATGCGACCCGAAGGGCTTCGTTTTGCTCACCGTAGAGTCTGGCCATTTGGAACATGAATTTGTGCCGTTCAGTTGTCGGCAGCTGCACCGTATTCCGGTTGATATCAGCGGCTTGACCAAGAATTCCGAAATCGGTCAGAAAATGAAGGTCGCTGCACAGGGCATCCCGTCAGAGGACATGGTTGAGTTCCTTCTTTCCGGCGGGGTAGATCCCACTGCAAATCTTGCGGTATCGTACCTGCAGAATCTTGTAAAAAGAGATTTCTTCTTTGTTAAAGTAAAGGATCAAACACATCTGGCGATAAACCCGGAGGACTACAAGCACGACATTTCGCTCAAGGGTGAATTTATCCGTTTGGTATTGGATTCAGATGCCAGCGAGGAAGATAAAGCGGCAATCATCCGCACCGGTATGCAGGCACTGATGGGGGAGGAGATCACGCTATGAAACTGATTCGATGCCATATTGAAAACTTTGGCGTACTCTCCGACTTCGACTTCAGCTTTGCCGAAGGGCTGACCGCCATTTGCCAAAGTAACGGATTCGGCAAAAGTACCTTTGCCGCCTTTATTAAAGCGATGTTCTATGGCTTTCCCCGCACTGGCGCCCGTAATATCGTAGAAAATGAACGTAAACGATACGATCCCTGGCAGGGCGGAAAATATGGCGGCTACTTGGAGTTTGAAGTGCAGGATGTCAGTTACCGCGTTACGCGTTACTTTGGTAAGACTGCCGCTAAAGACACATTCTCGCTGTTGGATCTAACTAATCGGCGCCCAAGCACCCGGTTTTCAGAAAAACTCGGTGAGGAATTGTTTCAGCTGGATGCAGACTCCTTTGCACGTAGCACCTATGTTCCGCAGCTGTCTGCCAACGATATGCAGGCAACTACTTCTATCCGGACAAAGCTGAGTAATCTGGTCGATGACACCAATGACCTCCGCAACTACGACACAGCAGAAAAAAAGTTGCGCGATTATCGTACAAAATTCCGTGCTTATCGAGGCGAGGGCGGCGCTATCAACGAAATAATACGGGAACGTCTTAGGCTTGAAAGTGATAAATATAAAGCAGAACAGCTGCGACCGGGATTGCAGGAGGTTGTGGAAAGCATTGAACGCTTGAATGGCGAAAAAGCAATCAAAACGGATGCTGTAAATAATCTGCGAGAAAAGATTCGTTTGGCGTCGGATCAGAAGGTCCGTATAGCCAATCAGAAGCAGCTGAATAGCCTGCGCTTAGAAGTCGAGAAGAAACAGCAGTATCTTCAGGAAATGGACGAAGGTTATCCGGTCGGTTACCCTACTGCCGAGGAAATCAAGGAACAGCGGGAGAACCGGAGCATTATACAACAGGAAGGTCAACGACTTCAGGCACTGAAGCTCAGCGATGCCGACAAGGAAATCACCGAAGGCGAACAACACTGGTTTGCAAACACCGAACAGGTTGCTGCAGATATTGAACAATGCGACCGAGATTGCAAGGAACTCGGAGGAGTTTCGGCCAAGATGACCGCCCAGATGCTGCCGGAGGAGCTTGAACGGTTGGATGCATTGTCCAAGCAGTTTGCCGCTGGAATTCCAACAGAAGCAGAGCTGCAAACCTGTATGACAGCTGCCGATGACCTCAGCGATGCACAGCGTCAATATGCGGAACTATCCGTATCAGCGGAAAATCAAAAATGTCTTGCACAGCTTCAGGAACTGTTCAGAAGCGGCATTCCGGATGACAGCGCACTAAGCGATTGTGAACAGGCTCTCCATGATCGCGATGTGCTGATCCAAAGCCGATTTGCGCACGTTTTCCCTGACAATGAGCAAAAGCAATATGATGCGTTGAAACGCACCTTTGCTGCGGGTGTTCCTGCCGAGGAAGAAATCCAGAGTAAGCAAACAGACAGCCGCCGAATTGCAGAACTGACGGCTAAGAAAAACACACAGACCACGATTATACAGCAGGATCTTCCACAAGAACCTTCGGAACCCTCTAAAGCACCCTTGGTTTGTGGAGGAGTCGGTGCGGCACTGCTGGTTTTCGGCATTATCTGCTTTGTGATGCAGCTCTCGATCCCCGGCATCATTCTTTTGGTTTCCGGGTTTGTAGCATTGCTCACAGCATTTTGGCTGCACACCAAGTCCATCGTCAACAACCAGACGCGGAGCAGCGCCTCCGTTATTACCGCCAGTGCTATTTCGGATGAAGAAAATCAAGAGTTGTACAACCTGCAGCACGCTCTTAATGATTTCCTGTTACGTTTTTATGATGATGCTGCCGACCCGGATAACAAGCTGATGCAGCTGCGCATCGATAGCAAAGCTTACGCCGATTTGCATGAAAAAAAGCTTGCAGCAGAGGACGAGCTTCGAGAGATCGATGCAAAGATCCATGCAAAAAATGAAGAAATTCAATCGATGTTTGAACGGTACTATCCCCACGATACATACCGGGATGATTTCGTAAAAAGACTGCGTGATAGCCTTAGCAAATACCAGCGGTTGACAGAAGAAGCCCGGACGGTATCCGCAAAGCGTGATGATTTGAAAGCAAGGATTGAGGACGACCGTTCCAAAATTATTCCTGTTCTGCATAGGTACTATCCGATTGAACTGCCAAAGGATCTGCGTCAGGGAATTCGCACATTAAGCAGCGAGGTCACGGCGTATAACGATCTTAAGGCGAAAAAGAAAGCCATGCTGGATGGCAATGCAAAATATCAGGAACGCGCTGATGCGTTAAAAGCCTCGATTCGCAAGATTCTGCTCACCTACAAAGCCTTGGATCAAGCCTTGCCGTATGATACCTGTCTCCAGAATCTCCGCAAACGCTTTGACCGTTACAAAGAGGCATCAGAACGCGTCACCCACTACACACAGGAACTTGAAAACGCAACATCGCGGAAAAATCAGGCGAATGCTGAGGTTCAGAAGTTCCTGCAGAAGTATCAACTTTCGGACGATACCTCCGAGAATCTTATCGATTATGCCGATGATGATATTCGGAGTAGAGATGCCACTAAGGATGCGCTTGAAGAAGCACAGCACAAGCTGAACGCGTTCCTGGAAGAAAATCCCGGCGTTGAAGCTGATGTTGTCGATGCTGACAATGATCTTGCTGATCCAGAAATTTTGCAGGAATCTGAAAAGCAACTTCAAAATATGATTGATGGTATTGAAGCGGAACTGCGAGATTTGCGTCAAGAGCGTGACCGTATTCGCCGGTCTGTTGAAAACATCCCTGCTTGGGAGGATCGCATGGCACGGTTGCAAAATGAACAGGAAGAGGACGAAAGGAAATGCGCACTCGCCGATCAAACGCTTGCCCTGCTGAGTCAGGCTAAGGATAACCTTGCCAATAGCTATGTTGGACGGGTAGAGCGCGGGTTCGAGAACTATGCCAATACGCTGATGGGTAATCAACTGGGCGATGTTATGGTCGACAGGGATTTGCATCTGTATATCGACGAGAAAGGCGCTGCCCGTGAAGTCGGCAGTTTCAGTGCGGGAACGATAGATTGCATTATGCTGTGTATGCGTCTGTCGCTTGTGGATGCCCTCTTTGGCGATGAGAAACCGTTTTTGATCTTGGATGATCCCTTTGTAAATCTGGATGATGAGCATACGAAACGTGCGCTGGAAATGCTCGACAAAATCGCACAGGATCATCAGATTGTGTACTTGGTTTGCAACACAAGCCGAAAATAAACGAGCTTTCATGAAGCCGCTCGGGCAAAGGTAAAGCACCCCGAAAAGGGGCGCTTTGGGATGCGGTTGTATAGTCGGCACCCATTGCCGATGCGGTGCGAACGCGCCCAAACAGGCGTGTTTCTCGCGGTGACAGGGGCGGTGTGCTAGGATGGTGTAGAGTTGGTTTGCATACAACTTCTTGCTAGGGAGTAAAACTTATATATTAGTTTACTGGGCTTTTCACCTGCGTGAACCCAGTGATATTGGTATCCGCATTTCTCAATGGAACCAAGGCTGCGCATTTATTTGATTGGTGCGTATGAGAATCTGTCTTGCAGATTTGCCCCCAAAACTGCCCCCAAAAAGGTTTGGAACGGGTCAGCACTGTGCAGCACCCTTTTGTACACATGGGACAAAATCCGTTCTGAGCCTTGGTACACAATACCACCAAACCCAACAAAACATCACTGTAACGCACGATTTTTAGATTGCTCATAACCCGGAGGTCGGAGGTTCAAGTCCTCCCTCCGCAACCATCTTGAGTGGATGTAACTGATTTCAGTTACATCCGCTTCTTTTTTACCTGAAAGTATTGACACGGGCATCATTCGTGAGTATACTATGATGATTTAGCGAAAAACGCTGAATGGGTGGCATGGGCGAAGAGGAGATTGTTATTATGTATCACTATATTGAAGATAAGGTATTTCTTAAAGATATGAAATACTTATGCTCCAATATCATCAACCAGCTTGTTCAGCTCATTAACAACGATTCCCTTATGGAAGTCAAAGCTCACCTTGTCGGCAGCGGTGCAAAAAATCTTATCACGCAAAATTCCAATGAACCGATTGATCTCGATTATAATTTGATGATAATTCATTCTGAAATCAACAGCGGTAGAGAAATCAAGGAATATATCCGCAAGCAGTTCAATGTAATTCTCAATAAAAACGGATGGAGTGACTGCATGGACTCAACTTCTGTATTGACAACAGAAAAGCGGCATTTTACCAAAGGCAACCACACCGAATTCAGCATTGATCTCGCCATAGTATTCAACGATCGTAATGGTTGGCATAGATTGATTCATGAGAAAACCGGTTTTACCGCTTGGGACAGGTATTACTGGAATTTAGTGCCCGATTCAAAGGATTTGCTTGATAAAGTTACAGACATCAAAGGCAAACATCTTTGGAACGAAGTAATTGATGAATATCGTGAAAAGAAAAACCTGTATCTCTGCCGCCAAGATTATAATCATCCGTCGTTTAATGTTTATGTCGAAACCGTAAATCAAGTTTTTAATAAATACTTCGATTGAATACCCTTATCCTCGGAGCAGGTTTACGCCTGCTCCGTTTCTTCTTCAAAAAAATCTTCAAAACGGCCTTATGACATTTTTCGCGGTCAGAATTACTAAGCACAGCGAGCTGGACGGCAACTATCGCATGCTGTTGCGGGGAAGTTCTCTTTATACTACGACTTCACCTTTTACTCACAGGAGGGGAACGACGGCTTCGGCAGCGACATCGGCTGGACGTGTCCCTCCGGCTCCCAGCTGACGCAGGAGATATGGGCGTGGCAGGGTCATACGGATAAGCCCGCTCTGGCCACTCTGGAGCTGCACGCCAACAGCAGTCAGGAGGACTATTGGGGCGCGGCGACCTTGACCTGGTGGTACGAAAGTGACTTCGTCACACCGGAGGAGGTCTATGAAGGCGAATGGGGGCTGACCGCCAACGGGGAATACTCCGGCGTACTGATGCTGGATATGACCCGCACCGGCGGCAAGAGATACACGCCCGGCGAGACGGAACGGATCATCCACGATGGCTTCATCGTGCAGGTTCCCATGGCCTTCGAGGACTACACCTATCTGTCCGTCGACAAGGGACAGCACGGCTCCTATCTGCCCATTCAGTTGGAGCCGGACACGGTGATCTACTTCTATCCCTGGTAGGGCATATAAGCGACAAAGCGATCTGGCGGCGGACAGATACTGTCCGCCGCCCCCTTGTATCCTGAAAACCACTCACTGGGCGAGTGGTTTTCGGGATACAAAAAGGGAAGGCCCGTACGGGCCTTCCCTTGCTTTTCATTGATCGGTACGCGGGCAGGCTGCTGCCCGCGGGACGGTCATTTGCGTTTGGCGGCGTCCACCACCACCGCCTGGGCGGCGGCCAGCTTCAGGTCGTGGCGCAGGCGCAGGGGCGGCAGCTGCTGGCGCAGCAGCTCCACGGACAGGCCGTACTGCCTGGACAGCTCGGCGTACTTGGCATCCACGTCCGCCTCGGAAATGTCGATTCCCTCGCGGCGGGCGATCTCGGTCATGGCCAGCTCATAGCGCGCCGCCGCGGCGGCCTGCTCGCGGGCGTGGTCACGCAGCTGCTCCATCGTGGTGTTCCCCATCTCCAGATACTGCTCCAGGGACACGCCCTGGGCCTGCAGGTGGCCGCGCAGCTCGTTGATCAGCCCGTCCAACTGGTTCTCCACCATGGCGTCGGGAATGGTAACGGTCATGGCCTCCGTCACCTGGCGGATCAGGTCGTTGGCGAACTGCTCGGCGGCCTGGGCCTGCTTTTTCTGCACCGCCGTCTCCATGACGGCCCGGCGCAGGGCAGAGACATCGGCAAAGCCCTGCCGGCGGGCGAAATCATCGTCCCACTCCGGCATGGCCCGCCGGGTGATCTGGTGGACCTTGATATGGAACACCGCGTCCTTGCCGGCCAGCTCCGGGACGTACTCCGTGGGGAAGGTGACCTTTACGTCGCGCTCCTCGCCCACGGCGGCGCCGGCCACCTGCTCCTCAAAGCCGGGAATGAAGTAGCCGCTGCCCAGCAGCAGGGGATACTGCTCGCCCTTGCCGCCCTCAAAGGGCACGCCGTCCACAAAGCCCTCGAAGTCCAGCGTCACCTCGTCGCCCATGGCGGCTCTTTCCGGATGCTGCACATCGGGGTTGGCCCGGGCATACTCGTCCAGGGCGGCCTCGGTATCGTCATTGCTCAGCTCCACCTGGGGATAGACGGCGGACAGGCCCTTGTACTGGCCCAGCTCCACCTCCGGGTACAGATCGATAACGGCGGCGAAGGTGTAGCCGTCGGGGCCGATAGTCTCCACCGACAGGGTGGGCGTCCCGGCGATCTGGATATCGCTCTGGCTGATGGCCTCCACCAGCGCCTGGGGATAGGTGTCGTTGACGGCCTCCTGGTACAAAAACTCGGGGCCGTAGGCCTGTTCCAGGTTTTCACGGGTAGGCTCGCCGGCCACGGGGCAGACGGACTTGACGCCCTGATAGCATCTGGCCAGGGACGCCTGCCAGGTGTCCTTGTCCACGGCGATAGTCAGGCGCACCTGGCGCTGTTCGGGAAGCTCCTCCCGCTTGATGATCTGCATGGCAGTTCCTCCTGTGTCTGTATTGGAGACAGTATACTATACGCCGCCCCGGTTTGTCCAGTCCGTTCAACACCTCCGGTGATTTGCCTGAGTTGTAAAAATTCTGTGATATTTGCGGGGCGGGGGTTGCCTTTTCCGGGGCGGTTCTGGTACAATACGGGATACGAAATCATCAAGTCTGTCGGAGGGATCGTATGCAGGCGATCAAGCAATTCTTCAAGACCCATCCCCACGCCTGGTGGGGCGCGTATCTGCCGGTCTATCTGGCGATGTTTTTTACCATCGAGCACTTTATTACCGATAACTACTGGGCCACACAGACGGTGCTGGACACCTATATCCCCTTCTGCGAGTGGTTCATCTTCCCCTATGTGTCCTGGAGCCCGCTGCTGGTGGTGCTGGGCATCTATCTGATCCTGAAGGACGCCGAGGGCTTCCGCCGGTATATGTGGTTCATCATGGTGACGTTCACAACGGCGGTGGTGTTCTGCATTCTGGTGCCCAACGGGCAGGATCTGCGTCCGGCGGTGATGGCGCACCACAATGCCGCCACCTGGCTGGTGGAGTACACCTATTCCATCGACACCAACACCAACGTCTTCCCCAGCGTGCATATTCTGGGCTGCATGGCGGCTGTGGCGGCGGTGTGGCACACGCCGGGACTGCGGAAGCCCGGCTGGCGCTGGGGCGTAACGCTGTACGCTATCCTCATCATGGCGGCCACCGTGTTCGTCAAGCAGCACGCGGCCATCGATGTGCTGGCCGGACTGCTGACCGGCGCCATCGCCTATGTGTTCGTGTATGTCATCGTTGGCCGGCGCCGCGACAGGCGGCTGGGCCGGGATTGCTGAAAAAGCGCCCTGCGGGGCGCTTTTTTGCGGCCTTTTTGCGGCGGCAACTTGACAAGTCACATGGCGGCGGGTAAAATGTGAAGTTGGCACACACCCTATATACTAACAAAGGAATGGTATAAAGCTATGGCTAAGGATCAGAGAAATGTAGAGGCGATCACCCCCATGGAGGAGGATTTCGCCAAGTGGTATACGGACATCTGCCTGAAGGCGGAGCTGGTGGACTACGCCAGCGTCAAGGGCTTTCTGATCCTTCGACCTTACGGCTATGCCATTTGGGAGAATATCCAGAAGTACATGGACGCGGAGTTCAAGAAGACCGGCCACGTGAACGTGGCCATGCCGGTACTCATCCCCGAGAGCCTGCTGAAGAAGGAGGGTGAGCTGGTGGCCGGCTTCGCGCCGGAGGTGGCCTGGGTCACCCATGGCGGCAGCGAACAGCTGGAGGAGCGTCTGGCCTTCCGCCCCACGTCCGAGACTATGTTCTGCGACCACTGGAGCCACGTGCTGCACAGCTACCGTGAGCTGCCCATGCTGTACAACCAGTGGTGCTCCGTCATCCGCTGGGAGAAGACCACCCGCCCGTTCCTGCGGAGCCGCGAGTTCTGGTGGCAGGAGGGCCATACCATCCACGAGACGGCCGCCGAGGCCGAGGCCGAGACGGAGCAGCAGCTGAACTGCTACGCCGACGTGTGCAAAAACGCGCTGGCCATGCCCGTGGTGAAGGGCCGCAAGACCGACAAGGAGAAATTCGCCGGTGCCGAGGCCACCTATACCATCGAGTGCATGATGAAGGACCACAAGGCCCTGCAGTCCGGCACCAGCCACTTCTTCGGCGACAAATTCTCCCGCGCCTATGACGTGACGTTCACCGGCCGGGACAATACCCTGCAATATCCCTTCCAGACCAGCTGGGGCGCGTCTACCCGCCTGATCGGCGCCATCATTATGACCCACAGCGACAACCACGGTCTGGTGCTGCCCCCGGTGATCGCTCCCACCCAGGTGGTGGTGATCCCCATCGCCCAGCACAAGGAGGGCGTGCTGGAGGCCGCCGCCGGTCTGCGTGACCGCCTGACCGCCGCGGGCATCCGGGTCAGCATGGATGACAGCGACCAGTCCGCCGGCTGGAAGTTCGCCCAGTATGAGATGAAGGGCGTCCCGCTGCGTCTGGAGATCGGTCCCAAGGATATCGAAGCCGGCCAGTGCGTGCTGGTCCGCCGCGACACCCGCGAGAAGCAGTTTGTGAAGTTTGAGGAGCTGGCCACGGCCATCCCCGCTGCCATGGAGGCCCTGGCAAAGGACCTGTATGACCGCGCCCTGCAGAACCGCGAGAACCGCACCTACAGCGCCACCACGATGGACGAGGTCAAGCAGCTTGCCAAGGAGCACACCGGCTTTATCAAGACGATGTGGTGCGGCGACCTCGCCTGTGAGGAGGCCATGAAGGCCGATGCTGGCCTGTCCAGCCGCTGCATGCCCTTTGCCCAGGAGCACCTGAGCGACGTCTGCCCGGTCTGCGGCAAGCCTGCCCAGAAGATGGTCGTCTGGGGCGTAGCGTACTAAGGCAACACCGCACAATTCCCGCCTGACGG
>OLGJ01000978.1_pt1 | contig 14265 bp, 7 predicted proteins | sample 1605431 | NCBI WGS metagenome assembly OLGJ01 (sample SAMEA3888920, study PRJEB22519) | human gut metagenome | biome: human gut; feature: human-associated habitat; material: faeces | place: Denmark | collected 2009
CTATATTACAAAAATAAGCCACGGATATTTGCAACTGTGCCGAAAATTTCCCCATTATATTGAAATACTCCACCAGATGTAGCAAACCATATATATCCGTTTGCATCTTCTATAATATCATTTATCTTTTCATAATCTATGAGTTGCTGACGTGTAACAGATACGTCAGCAACAGACTGTTTTGTTCTGTTAGTACATGAAACAATAATGCAGATAGAAATTAACATTAATAGATTGTTAGTTTTCATCAGTATTTTATTAGATTTAGATAATGTAAAAGTAATACATAAAACGCTAATCACATAACTTTTTGAATATTTTTCCCCTGGAAAGCCTATTATTGTTGACTTTTGGATTTTTGTTATAGTGTTTTAGATTCTTATTATAGTGTTTTGGATTTGTATTATAAGTGTTTGTTGCTTAATGAAAGTTATTTTTCTTTTGATATGCTAACTTTGCAACCACAATAAATCAGTTGCACTGGTTACAGCAAGTCAAACGTTTCAAGCTGCGCCTGAGATTATGAAAAATTAAAATTAAAGCTAAAGAATATCATTTACAATCAAATTTTAAATTATGTTCATTGCTGTCCACTAAAAAAGCGGACGGTTAAAAATTAAATAAACTTGGTTCACTAAAACCGCATCGTTCTTTGTCATTATTGAAATTAGTTTTGTTAAAGAGGTCTCTAAATATGGTTTTATCAGTTAGCGATATGCTCAGGATTTGAAGAATCTCATAAGTGATTCTTTCAATTTCAATGACATGCTGAATAATTGCTACAAGGCAATAGGCAATGATTGCAGAGTATATTTGTCTTTTTACGGGATTCTCTGTATTGCCCTAGAACTTCTTTATTTTCAGATGTTGCTTAAACCATTTAAAGAAAAGTTCAATCTGTCACCTGTTTTTATAAAGTTCTGCAATTTGTAGCGGAGATAAATCCATAGCATTGGTAAGGAACGTAAACTTACGTCTTTACTCTTCATTTCCACAACAAACCTTTCGTATATGAAAAGGATAATCCTTGGAGCTTTTATAAATAGTGAGTTCACCAATTGCACCAGAGAATATATTTCGGGGTAAACGGTGTTTCCAATTTATAGCTTTGAACTGCAAGTTTGATTTTACTCTTAAAACGAAACAGGAGTCTGAAGTTTCTATTTAGGAAAGACTCTTAAAATAGTTATAATCACGGTTAAAAATATAGTAAGAACCTGTCTCATAAGGAACTTCAGTCATAACTTTGCTATCGTGAACCGAAGTTGTTGTTATATGGAAGAATGCAGATATTTGAGTTTCTTTGTGCCTGTTCAACCATGTAATAAAACAAAGGGTTCAAAGATATAGTAATCTCTATTTTGAGCTAGTAGTTGATTCCAGCATGTGAAGAATTTCACATATTTGTCTCCATCATACTCAGCAACAATGCGATTAAATTTACTTCAGTCAAGGAATGATACCAACTGTGAGAAAACGTATTTATCTTGATGCATCTGCTATCATATTTAATATGATACAAATCTACAAAATCAAATCCGTTCTCTCTGGAAACCTCTGTAACTAACTATATTTCAAATATATCAAAAGACTATTGTATTTTTAGTGGACACTAATGAATTATGTTATGAAAAGAATCTTTCTATTAATCACATTGCTAAGTCTTATCGCTCAAGGCATAAGCGCCCAAAATGGTAATGTAAGTGTGACGGGCCGTGTAACAAGTGCCATTGACTCTGAACCTCTCATTGGAGTAACTGTTAGTGTAAAAGGAAACTCAACCCAAGGAACGGTTACAGACATTGATGGCAAATTTAAACTATCGGTAGCATCTGACGCTGTTCTATCGGTGTCATACATTGGTTATAAAACAAAAGAGGTGTCTGTAAATGGACATACCAATATTGACATCGTACTGAACGAAGATTCAGAACTTCTTGAGGAAGTTGTTGTTGTGGGCTATGGCACACAGAAGAAAGCCAACCTCACCGGTGCTGTTACATCCATGAAGAACGATGATCTTCTGAAAGCCAAGGCTGCAAACTCCACCAATGTTCTGATTGGACGCATGCCTGGAATCATAGCTAAGCAAGCAAGTGGAGAGCCTGGTGCAGACTATTCATCAATATATATCCGCGGTATAGCAACATTCCGTGGCGACACCTCACCAGCCTATATCATTGACGGCGTGGAGCGTTCGTCCAGTGACTTCGCACGCATGGATCCAAATGACATTGAATCTATAAACGTCTTGAAAGATGCGGCCTCGGCTGCCATCTTCGGTATGCGTGGTGCCAATGGTGTTATCGTGATTACAACAAAGCGCGGCGCACAAGCAAAGCCAACAATAAAGTACTCGGGAAACCTCTCTCTCACATCTCCCACAAAACTTCCTAAATATGCAAACTCCTATGACTATGCACGCCTTTACAACCAGTTCATGGGACAAGAAATCTACAGTGCCGAGGAGATAGAGAAATTCCGCGATGGTTCAGACCGCGAGTCCTATCCTAACACGAACTGGTACGACGAGATGCTATCAAGCTATGCTGTCGAGCAGCAACATAATGTATCTGTATCGGGTGGTAGCGACAAAATGCGCTATTATGTCAGCGGTGGTTTTCTCAACCAGGGAGGCCTTTGGGACGACATTAATTACAAACGCTACAACCTTCGCAGCAACATCGATTCCGACATTACCAGCACTACCCACCTGAAGGTTGACCTTTCTGGACGTGTTGAAAAAAGTCTTAACTCTGGCTCAGCTTCAGGCATCTTTGCTGCATTGATGCGCAACACCCCCGTTCTGCTCTGCCGTTATGATGATGGACGATTTGCTGTGCCCGATGCCACACACACTAACGTGGTTGCCTACAACCAGCCAGGAGGCAGCTACGGTAAGAGCAAGACATTTGTTGGAGATGCTGTGGTTGAACTCGAGCAGAAACTAAACGTCATAACTCAAGGACTCTCTATAAAGGGTACCATGGCCTATAGCTATCAAAACGGCAGCAGTAAGAACTGGACCGTATCGCCTTACATTTATTCAAAACAAGCAGATGGCAGCTATCTGTTAGCTCCACGCACCAGCCCAAGCCTGGGTTTAGGCAAGAGCAATATAGAGAACCAAGAATATCAGTTACAACTGAATTATGACCGTTCTTTCGGCAACCACAACATCAGTGCTATGGCAATGGCTCTCGAGAAAAAGAGCCGTTATGAGAATTCAAGTATGCAGCGCGTTTCATTTGACTCAGAGGTGCTCGACCAAATGGATGCAGGCAACTCTACAGACCAAACCCTCAGCGCTTACGATACCAAGACTGCACGAATAAGCTACCTTGGACGATTGAACTACAACTTCGCTAACCGCTACTTGGCAGAATTCAACATTCGTCGTGACGCATCCGAGAACTTTGCACCATCGCACCGTTGGGGTACCTTTATGTCGGGATCTCTTGGATGGGTCATCTCTGAAGAAAAATTCTTCGAGCCACTTCGTCAGACAATCGACTTCCTAAAGATTCGTGCATCCTATGGCACACTTGGTAATGACAACACCGGCAGTGTGGCATACCCTTACTACAGTCGCTACGAGCTTTATTCTGGTGGCACTGCCAGCAACTATCTTCCCAACAACCGCGGTGACTACGCATTTGGCAGCAACGTCACAAAGGGGTTAGTACCAGGAGCCGTTGCCAATGAGCTGGCAACATGGGAACGCGCTACAAAATTCAATATCGCACTCGACATAGACCTATGGAATAGCCTGAGTTTCAGTATTGACTATTTTACTGAGAACCGCAGCCACATTTTGCTACAACGCTACGACGAGGTGCCGGGATCTTTTGGAGCTACTCTGCCTTTGGAAAACCTTGGAAAGGTAAAGAACAAAGGTGTTGATATGTCACTGACCTATCACAAGCGTATGGGTGACTTCGACTGGAGTATTGGCGGAAACTTCACCTATGCTCACAATGAGATAGTTGAAATGGCAGAGGCTGCCGGCACAAGCGAATATATGCGCAAAACCGGACGTCCCATCAACGGATACTACGGGTACAAAACCGACGGGCTCTTCCAATCACAAGAAGAAATCGATAACTATGCAAAACAAGAGGTGGCTGGTTCCAACTATGTAACTCAGCCAGGCGACATAAAGTATGTTGATGTTAATGGTGATAATGTAGTAAATTCTGACGACATGACGTATCTTGGCAACGGCAATGTGCCGGAAATAGTTTATGGCATTAACGGAGCATTGAAGTGGAAGAATGTGGATTTCAGTTTCTTGCTACAAGGTGCAGGTCGTGTTCAAGTTTATCTCAATGGTAGTATCATACAGCCGTACTTTAACCAGGGTAACTTGCCACAGCTCTGGATAACCGATAGTTGGAGCGAAACCAATCGCAATGCCCGTTATCCAAGGTTAGCGAATACGACACACAACCTGCCTGCAACCGACGTCAGTTGTGTAGAGACATATCTTTATGATGCATCTTATTTACGTCTGAAGAATATTGAGATAGGTTACAACCTTCCCCAAAAGTGGCTCAGCACACTGAACATAACAGGACTACGTGTGTATGTAAATGCCACAAATCTGCTCACGTTTACATCGGTGCCACAAATTGACCCAGAGAACATCCATTCGCAAGGATGGTCCTATCCACAGATGAAAGCATTCAATTTCGGACTCACACTTCAATTCTAATATTAAAACATATCATTCTAAGACATATCATTATGAAAAAGATATATTATTTCTTGTTCTCTATATTGGCAGTAGCAACAACAAGTTGTTCTGACGACCTAGATATTAAGCCTACTTCGTTTATCTCAGATGCCACCGTTTGGGAGGATCAGGCACTGATAAACAAATATGTTGCCAACATATATGGCTCTATGTTGTGCGGCTTTAACCGCTGTACGGCAGGATATGGTCAGGACTGGTCAATGTCATGGGCTGGCAACCTCGATGGTGGCACCGATGACATAGCAGTTGTAGCTGACAGCCCTATTTACACCCAACTTAATAAAGATGCCATCACTGCTCAAAGCTGTCCGTTTGTAAACGAAATATGGACACAGGAGTATGTAGTTATTCGTCGCTGTAATGAGCTGATCGAACGTATTGCTGACGTCAGTACACAGGTATTAACAGAAAACGTTAAATCTAGAATTTCTGCAGAGGCCCGTTTCCTACGCGCATTCTGCTATTTCGAATTGGCCCGCACATTTGGCAAGGCTCCATTAATTGTCGAGGCACAGAGCTTGGACGACAATCTGCAAGTTGCCCCATCGTCTTTTGATGAGATAGTAGACTTCATTGTTGACGAATGCAACATTTATGCCCAAGATCTTCCATTGACATATAGTGAAAGTGAAACCGGGCATGCTACCCGTGGTGCATTCCTTGCGCTGAAAGCCCGTGCCTTACTCTACGCAGCAAGCCCACTCAACAGTTCAGACAACTCACAGAAATGGGCTGCTGCAGCACAGGCTGCACAAGACGTCATCAATCTGGATATTTATGAACTCTACAACAATGGATCTACACCATATTATAGCATGGGATTCGACAAGACCACTGCTAACAAAGAAATTATTTTCGAGCGTCGCTTCTCCTACCCCGAAGGACCTCACAACATTCACATGATGTGGAGTCTGGATGCCTACGATGCAGGTTCATGGAATGGTGTATATCCAACACAAAATCTTGTTGATGCATATGAAACAACCGACGGCAAACTGATTGACGACCCAACCAACACATTATATGACCCACAAAATCCTTATGAAAACCGCGACAAGCGCTTCTACCAGAGTTTGCTTTACAATGGTTCGATGTGGGAGACTTACGAGATAAACATTGTAACCAACACCGTTGACGAATCAAAGAACGGATCATGCAAACCTCGTTTAGGTAAGGCGCGTTGTGGATATGGACTCCGCAAATTCATAGAAGAACTGGATCCCTCTACCAACATCTATGGTGGATATGCCCAGAGCAATAACTTCCCTTATTTCCGCTATGCTGAGATTCTTCTTAACTATGCCGAGGCTCGCAACGAGGCTTCCAGTACTCCTGATCAAAGTGTTTACGACGCCATCAACCAAGTACGTGCACGTGCCGGTCAGCCTGCACTTCCCGACGGACTAACAAAGGACGAGATGCGCAAGCGCATTAAAAACGAGCGCCGTGTGGAACTCTTTATGGAAGAGCATCGCTTCTATGATCTCCGTCGTTGGCTGGATGGCGATGTGCTGGCCAATCCTATCATGGGTATCAACTGCTACGACAATAATGTGACTCGTCGTTATGAGATATCACAGATTGAGGAACGAGTGTTTACTGGCGAGCACTATTTCCTGCCAATTCCTTTGACTGAGCAGCAGAAGAATCCTTTGCTTGCAGAGTGATATTTAAATAAACAGAATTAAACTCTTGATAAATATGCTAAGGAAACTAACAACAATCATCATATTAACAAGCTGTGTCGCTATAAGCGGCACAGCATCTATTAAGTCTGACAAAAACCGTATTAAAGATAGAGAGCAGAAGATTGAAAAGCAACTTTCCTCAATGTCTTTAGAACAGAAAATAGGTCAGATGGTGCAACTGGAAGTAAACATGATTACACAGTTTGATCAGCGTTACACCGTTACTGCACTTCAGAAACTATCTGTCAAAGAACTCTCTGACATAATCTCAAAGTTTGACTTGACAAATGAATATGATGCCACATTGATGGTTGTTAGCAATGGAAAACCCAAAAGCAGCAATGACTACCAATATCAATGTTTGTCACAAGCTATTAACTATAAGTTAGGTTTTAAGTTAGACAAAACCAAACTGCAGAACGTGTTTCAGACTTATCGTGTTGGATCTATTCTGAACATGCTCGGAGGCACTTGTGCTGCCGAAGTTGACGTGTGGAACAAAGCGACCAATACCATTCAAGAAGCGGCATTAAAATATTCTGGTATACCAATGGTTTATGGCTTAGACCAGCTACATGGTACCACATATACGGCAAAAGGCACCTTATTTCCACACCAGATAGGAATGGTGGCCACCTTCAATCCCGAGCTCGCCAAGCGCATGGGAGAAATTTCCGCCTATGAAACACGAGCCTGTGGCGTGAGGTGGCTGTTCTCGCCATCAATGGACATCTGCCGAAAGCCATCATGGCCAAGACTATATGAAAGCATGGGTGAAGATCCCTACGCGGCATCTGTTATGGGGGAGGCCTATCTTAAGGGTCTTCAGGGTGACGATCCCAACAATATTGATGAATATCATGTGGGGACATGTCTTAAGCACTATTTCGGTTATGGTGTACCTGACAATGGCATAGACCGCACTCCGGCAAATGTAAACGAACAGGACTTGCGAGAAAAACTGTTCACGCCGTTTCTGAAAGCCTTTCAGAATGGCGCCATTGCAACAATGACCAACTCCTCAATATTAAATGGAATGAATGGCGTTGCCAACAAGAAGTTTTTGCAACAATGGCTGAAGGATGACCTTGAGTGGGATGGGCTGATTGTAACAGACTGGGGAGACATAGAAAATCTTTATATCCGTGACCATATTGCAGCCTCACAGAAAGATGCCATTAGGATGGCCATCAATGCAGGCGTAGACATGATGATGGTGCCTTCTCAACTAAACTATGGCGAAACACTCAAACAGCTTGTGGAAGATGGTTGTGTGGCACAAGAAAGAATAGACGATGCAGTGAGACGAATTCTTAGACTTAAATACAGATTAAATCTTTTTGATAATCCCTATAGTAATGACAACAAGTACCCACTATTTGGAAGTGCAGCTCATGCAGCTGTGGCTAAGCAGATGGCTGTAGAATCGGAGATTCTTCTGAAAAACGAAGATAACATCCTACCCTTGCAACATGGCAAAAAAATATTGCTGTGTGGACCTAATGCAAATACCATACGTGGACTAAATGGTGGCTGGAGCTACTCTTGGCAGGGCAATAATGTAGAGAAATTCTCAGAGCAATATAACACCATTCTGGAAGCCATGACTAATAAGTTTGGCAGTGACAACATTATTTTTGAACATGGAGTGGCTTATGAGGAACACAAAGAGTGGACAGCCGAAGATGCTTCGGGCATAGAAAAGGCTGTGGCTCAAGCCAAGGATGTTGACTACATCATTGCGTGTGTTGGTGAGAATTCCTATGCCGAGACAACCGGCAACATCAGCGATTTGAATCTATCATCTAATCAGAAACTGTTAGTAAAGCGCCTGCAAGAAACAGGCAAGCCTGTGATACTCATCCTGAACGAGGGAAGACCACGACTGATTCATGACCTCGTAGATGGCTGTAAAGCCATTGTCAACATAATGCTTCCAGGCAACTATGGTGGCGATGCACTTGCCGATCTCCTCTCGGGCGATGAGAACTTCAGCGGCAGATTGCCATTTACATATCCTTCACACCCTAATTCGTTCACCACCTACGATTTTAAAGTATGCGAGGCAAGAGAAACTATGCCCGGAACATATAACTATGAGGCTCACACAAACACGCAGTGGTGGTTTGGTGAGGGAATGAGTTATACCACTTTTGAATACAGCAACCTCGAAATAAATAAATCGTCGTTCGATGCTGGTGACATAATAGAATTCAGCATCATGGTTAAAAACACTGGTAACCGAAAGGGTAAGGAAACAGTAATGCTATACTCGCAAGATCTCAGTGCATCAATCATCCCTGACAATCGGCGGCTAAGGAACTTCAAAAAAATTGAGCTTACCCCTGGTGAAAGCCAGACTGTATCATTCTCAATAAATGCAAAGGACTTAGCCTTTATAGGTTCAGACGGGAAATGGCATTTAGAGAAAGGTGAGTACAAAATTACCGTTGGTAACCAAGCAACGGTCATCAACTGTGTGTCCGATTTTACAAGCGAAACGAACATTCTAAATTAGATATGAAACTAAAAAACATTTTACTATATAGTGTTGCAAGTCTGTTGCTTGCAGGGTGTTCAAAGTCAAACACATCAAAGATGGACATTTTCATTGACCAACTGATGGACGAAATGACTGTAAAGGAAAAAATTGGTCAGCTCAATCTGAATGTGAGTGGAGGATTTGTTGCAGGAGAAGGTATCAATGGCAACACTGTTCCACTGGAGCAACGAATAGAAAATGGTGAGATTGGCGGCCTTTTTGGTTTGAAAAATGTGGAAGTGATAAAGCATTGGCAACAAGTGGCAGTGGAAAAAAGCCGTCTCCACATACCTTTGCTGTTTGGAATGGACGTTATCCATGGCTATGATGTAACATTTCCTATTCCATTGGCATTGGCGTCGTCATGGAACCCCGACATGATAGAACAGGTTGCACGAACGTCTGCTATAGAAGCTAGTTCAGATGGTGTGAACTGGGTATTCTCACCAATGGTGGATGTATGCCACGATGCCCGCTGGGGGCGCATTGCCGAAAGTGCCGGTGAGGATCCATATCTGGGTGGCGAGATTGCAAAGGCTTGGGTGCGTGGATATCAAACAAACAACCTTTTGGATGCCCCTGACAACGTCATGGCCTGCGTGAAACACTATGCCCTGTATGGCGCAGGTGAGGCCGGCCGCGACTACAACACTGTAGATATGAGCCGCCAAAAGGCTATGAACGAGTTTATGTTGCCCTATAAGGCTGCAACCGAGCAGGGTGCAGGAAGCTTCATGGCATCGTTTAATGAATTTGAGGGCATTCCTGCCACCGCCAACGAATATCTGCTCGATGAGGTGCTTCGCAAGCGATGGGGCTTCAAGGGATTTGTGGTTACAGACTACACAGGTATAATGGAGATGACCAATCATGGAATAGGCAACGAACTGGAGGTAACAGCACGTGCCTTGAAAGCTGGCATCGACATGGACATGGTTAGTGAATATTTCACCAACCACCTACAAGAGGCCATTGAAAAGAAAATGGTAAAGATGGACGATATTGACAGGGCATGCCGCAGAGTACTTGAAGCGAAGTATAAACTAGGCCTTTTCGACGACTCATACAAATATTGCGATGTGGCACGAGCCAAAGCCACTTTGGGAAAAGCGGAACATGTGAGACAGGCCCGCAAAGTTGCACAGCAATGCCAAGTGTTGCTGAAAAACGATGGGAATCTGCTGCCGCTGAAGCGTAATCAGCGCATAGCTGTTATCGGTCCATTGGGCAACAGCGCAAACGACATGCTGGGGTGCTGGAGTGGAAGCTCGGAAAAAGTATTGCCCGTGTCTCTGATTGACGGATTGAAAACAGCAGTGGGTACCCAAGGCTGCGTGGAATATGCCACCGGAAGCCATCTTGTAAAAGATCCAGAATTGGAGAAAATCCTTGCAGGCTCTTTTATGGGTTTGGCTAAGGCTGGAAATGCCAAGGAGTCAACATGGCGAAGCAATGGTGAACTGCTGCGTGAAGCTCTTGTCGTAGCATCAAGAAGTGATGTTATTATTGCTGCACTAGGCGAAAACATGAATATGAATGGCGAGGGTGCATCGCGTGCCACCCCAAATCTGCCAGAGCCACAGTTGCAGCTTCTTGAGGCACTAGTAGCTACAGGTAAACCTATTGTTTTGGTAGTTTTTACCGGCCGTCCATTGGAGCTGACATGGGCCGACCAACATGTGTCTGCCATACTGAACGCTTGGTTTCCTGGTGTAGAGGCAGGCAATGCTATTGCCGATGTTCTGTTTGGTGATGTGAATCCTTCAGCAAAGATAACGGTAACATTCCCTCGAAGCATTGGACAAATTCCGATTCATTACAATCACAAGAACACCGGACGTCCTCACTCTGCTGACGATGCTCCATATATACGGTTCAAGAGCAATTATATTGATGTAGTGAATGCCCCACTTTATCCATTTGGCTATGGACTGAGCTACACTACCTTTGCTTATGACCGCATGAAACTGTCGTCCAACACACTCTCTAAAGATGGAAAACTGACAGCAAGCATACAGGTGAAGAACACCGGAGCACGAGCAGGAAAGGAAACGGTGCAGTTATATATCCACGATGTTATAAGTTCTAGCACAAGACCTGTAAAGGAGTTAAAAGGCTTCAAGCAAATTGAGCTACAGGCTGGTGAATGCCAGATAGTGTCGTTCGAGATAACATCAGAGGATTTAAAGTTCTACAATCATGAATTAGAATATGTTTGCGAGCCAGGCGAATTCGAGGTGATGATTGGTCCTAATAGCCGCGATGTAATATCTGCCTCGTTTGTTTACAATTAAAAAACATAGCATCAGATAATATGAAAGAAAACATTATATCATTTTTTATACTGAACATTTTCCTACTTGGATGTTCAAGCGACAACAATAGTTCGGAAGTAGACGAAACGTTTACTGTTTCAGGAAAAGTTGTTGATTCGGATGGCAGTGGACTTGCGAACATAAGCCTAACAATTGGAAACCAGACGGTCTACAGTTCAGCATCGGGCGAGTGGAGCGTATCCAACTTGAAGGACAGTGTGAAAATAACTCCTATGGCCGATGGCTACACCTTTACGCCAGCATCGGCAACAGCGTCATCGACACTGACTGTTACCTTCGTTGCAGAGAAAACAGCCATCGACCTGTCGGCAGAGGCCGAAAACATCGTGGCATGGTTTGAAAATGTGCAGTACTCCAACGGACTACTGCCAAGCACCGAGAGCAGCAGCACGATGTCGCTCTACGACAACGCCCTAGCAGCACTTGTGTTCACTGCCACGGGCAAGTATTCCAAGGCTGAATCTATTTTCAATTTCTTTAATCAGCGCATAGGTAGTGAGCTCACAACCAATGGTGGTTTTTATCAGTTCCGCAGTACCGACGGTACCACTTCGGGCGACCGATGGCTTGGTGACAATGCCTGGCTGCTAATAGCACTGAACAACTACATGGCAAAGGTGGAGACTACAAAATATGACAAACTAAAGTCGACGCTGGAGATTTGGATTCGTTCACTGCAAGACAAAGATGGTGGACTTTGGGGAGGCATCACTGCAAGCAATAGTACTATCTCGAAAAATACCGAAGGTATGATTGATGCCTACTGTGCAGTGCAGGGATATGACGACTTTCACAAAAAACTCCTCGCACACCTTAAAGAAAACAGATACAACAGTACTGATGGCTTGTTGGTGTCATGGCCAGGAAATTATTATGAATATGCACTCGACAACCACAGTTGGGGATATTGCACATTTGAGGATTTCCCCAAAACAGTGCTCGAAAAAACAACAATGTATGCAAACACCCAAAGAGCCACAGCCAATGGCGCCTTGATAACAGGGTTTGCACCCGACATCGACAAAGACATTGTATGGCTTGAGGGCACAGGACAGATGGTGGTGGCTTACCAAAAAGCTGCCGACTCCTACAAGTCGACAACCTATTTGGCAGAAATGAGAAAGTTACTGATATCAAGCACGCTCTATCCTAATTCCGTAGGATTGCCCTATGCATCAAATCTTGGCACTACCTATGGCAGCTCGCAACTTTGGAAGGGAGCAGACACAAATATTTGCATATCGTCGAGCGCATGGTATTTATTTGGCTTGTTGAATTTCGACCCAATGGCTGTTGGCTATAGCCGAGGCACACCTGATGTCGATAAATTTTGGAAAGACTGAAGTGATAGGCAAAAGCAAGTTTGCCCCTGTTTACATAGCCATTATTCTCAAAGAGTCTTTGCTCAGCACAGTTTCCCTTAATGGAAACAATATTAAATAAAACCACTATCCATATGATACTCGTTAATATATTTAACGTCAGATAAATATTTGGTAAACTATTACATAATAGTATTTTTTATCTTTGCAGAAATTCAGTACATTTATAATATAGTATATAAGCGAAATATTATTATAAACGTACTGAATTTCATGCAAAGATTTCCTAATGAAGCATGACATAATAAATAAAAGGTATTACTCCGATAAAGGAAGCAGTAAAAAGTTTCACGGTGCCGCAAGTTTTGTACTAAGCAGTCGCTTATTCATACTTCCTGATGGAAAGGTCACCATTTGCGAACAACTATATTGGAATTCCCATTTCATCATCGGAGATGTGCAAAGGACAAATCTGAAGGATATCTGGCAATCACAAGAAGCATTGTACCTCTGCAATCTCTCCCGCCAAGACATAGGGCAACACAATAAATGCCAGGCTTGTACTCATTTTGAAGAATGTTTCAGATATGGCAACCGCTGCTGGAATAATATTACCAAAGCATATGGAAAGAAATATTGGGATTACCCCGATCCCAGGTGCATCCTTGCACCGAAGAAGACAAACAGGCTCGACCACTGAAAAGGCCCATCCTTACACTGCAAAAAAATCAGCCCTTGCAATATCAATATCGCAAGGGCTGACCTATAATATTCGGATTATCTTGTGATTAGTCCAATTGAGCCAATTTGTTCTCTGAACCAAGCACGTTGATGATTTTATGCTTGTACAGTTTTTCCATATTGTCACGAGCCGGACCCAGATACTTACGCGGGTCGAATTCTGCCGGTTTTTCAGCAAATGTCTTGCGGATAGCAGCTGTCATAGCCAGACGTGAGTCAGAGTCGATGTTGATTTTGCAAACAGCAGACTTGGCAGCCTTACGCAACTGCTCTTCGGGGATACCGATAGCAGCTTCCAGCTTACCACCATACTTGTTGATAGTATCAACTTCTTCCTGAGGAACTGAAGAAGAACCGTGAAGAACGATGGGGAATCCCGGAAGTTTCTCCATTACAGCATCCAGAACGGCAAATTCCAAAGGAGGAGGAACCAGACGACCGGTAGCAGGGTCAACGTGGCATTGTTCGGGTTTGAACTTGTATGCACCATGAGAAGTACCGATTGAGATAGCCAGTGAATCGCAACCTGTACGGGTAGCGAAGTCAATAACTTCTTCAGGATTAGTATATGTATGGTGTTCTGCAGAAACTTCATCTTCTACACCGGCCAATACACCGAGTTCGCCTTCTACAGTTACGTCGAACTGATGGGCATAGTCAACTACCTTCTTAGTCAGTGCAACGTTTTCTTCGTACGGAAGGTGTGAACCGTCAATCATTACTGAAGAGAAACCGGAGTCGATACAGCTCTTGCAAGTTTCGAATGTATCTCCGTGGTCAAGGTGAAGAACGATTTCAGGTTTTGCACAACCTAATTCTTTTGCATATTCTACAGCACCCTGAGCCATGTAACGCAACAAAGTAGCGTTAGCATACTGAC
>OLGJ01000985.1_pt1 | contig 14183 bp, 8 predicted proteins | sample 1605431 | NCBI WGS metagenome assembly OLGJ01 (sample SAMEA3888920, study PRJEB22519) | human gut metagenome | biome: human gut; feature: human-associated habitat; material: faeces | place: Denmark | collected 2009
CCGCTAGCATGCCCCTATTGCCTTCGGCACTTCCCCCGAAGGGGGAAGCAAGACGCTGCGTCGCTAACGATTTCCTTAGCACGAGCCGCCCTAATCACCAGTCACTAGTCACTAGCTACCAGTCACGTTTTTAACGACGACAGGTACACGAACTCGATCCCCTGTGCCTTGAGCTTCGGTACCATCTGGCGGAAGGCTTCGGCGGTGTGCGGACGGCAGTGGCCGATGATGATATACGTGCCCTTTTTCTTCGCGCGATCGGCGCCCTCCTGGATCATCGCACAGATGTCAGAGACGGAAACCGAATTATCGACGAAGAGATCATTTCTCACGTAGGGCACACCGTATGTCTTCGCCGCCTTGTCCGCAGCCGTCGTGCTGTTTGTGTGGCTGTCGAAGAAGAAGAGCCCGCGATGGTGGAGCTCATTCATGACGATATCCATGGTCCTTGCGTCGATGGTAGCCTTCGATCCCTGATGGTTATTGATGCCGATGGCTTCCGGCAACTGCGAAAGCGAGTCCCTCAGCATCTGCCGGATGGCTGCATCGCTCATGGACGTCAAGATGACCTTCGGCTCCATGCCGATGCCAGAGACGGACTCCATGGGCTGATGGAGAATCACGGGAAGTCCGTGCGCGCGCCACGAGAGTGCGGCATCTCTGGTATGCACCTGATCCGGCATGACGGCCAGTGTGAGCGGGATGCCCATCTGTTCATAGATGTGCTGGGAGTCCAGATCGCGCCCCGCATCATCGATGACGATGGCAAGGCGGCCGGTCACTTGCCCGCCGGCGTTTTCTTTCGGCGGCAAGATGGATGCCGCTTTGGCCGGCAATGCTTTTTCGGAGCTGCCATTCACATGGGCTTCACTCTTGCCGGACTTTGCAGGTGCTGCTTTTGCGGGCTCCGTCTTCTTTACGGAGGAAGGAGCCGGCGCAGATGTCCTCTCACGAGAGTCTGCGCTCTCTGTCCTTGCGGAAGAAGCGGAAGCCACGACCGTTTCTTTCGGTGTTTCCGCCTTCGGCTCTTCTTTGCCTGTGATCTTGGAAACGACACGGCTGATGCTGAAAACTTCCTTTGTCGGCTCTGTCTCTCTCACCTCATCCTCTTTCATGCGCTCTGTCTTCCCGTCGGCTTTCGTGACTTCGACGGCCTTCGGCGTATCCTCATCGTCCGCTTTGGCTTCGACGACGACGGTTTTATTGATGATATCCTTGATCTTTTCTTTCACGCTCTCGGGCGTCCCCTGGTCTTCCTTCGGGACGAGCCCCTGCATTTCCTTGTCATTGAAAATATGACGGATCGCCGTCACCTGATCCGCATTGTCCGCCGTCGGTGCATTCGTCATTCGGTCTGTCATATATGCAGAGCCCACCACGAGACCGATAAAGAAGAGAAGGACCAGAAATGGATGTCCATTGCTCTTTTTCGTTGCTCTTTTTCTTCTGACTGCCATGAAGATCTCCTTTGGGAAATGGTTATATCTATTTCGTCTCTATGGCTTTAGTATAAAGGTTCAAGGTTACAGGTTCAAGGTCAGCTCATATCGTAGGTATCTTCTTTGGCGTTCTCAAAAAGAGACAAATCTCTTAAAGGCAGGGAGACGGGGAGAGTCGAAGACTTTAGTCCAAAGACTTTGCGACTTCAGACCTCTGCCTTCTCACAGCCTCCTTATCTCCATAAAAAAAGAGCCCGAAGGCTCTTTTTATTTCCGATTTCTCCACACATACCACGCAGAAAGGACGAAGCAGAGTGTCACCATGCCTGCCGTCACCAGTGTCATGGCGTCATCATGGCTTCGCGTCCGCCAGAGGGCAAACGCGGTGAGGATCGCAAGGAAAAGAAGTTTGCTTATATTCTTCATAGGGGACTCCGAGGATAGTAACTGTGTCCTATAGGGAAGGCGCAGTACCGTGCGCCGTGATTTTCCAGAGGATCTTCAGGATCTTTGGAAGCGGTCACTATTGCGCTCTCTCCAGCATGATCTTCAGATCTTCCTTATGGAAGGACTTGATCTCCGGTTTCTCTTCAAGAATGGCGAGGACATAGGCGAGTGCCGCTTCGACGCCGACCTTGAGGCCGCTCTCATCGATATCAAATTCTGGCGTATGGTGGTTCGCTCCGGTGCCCAGCGCTTCATTTTTCACGCCAGTGAAGGTGAAGAGGCCCGGGTAGGTGGACTCGGTGATGGCAAAGGTCTCCGAAGCCATCCATGGATCGGTGTCTTCCATGACATCACCCACACGCTCGGCGATGGCTTTCCGCGCAAGGTCTACACACTCTTTATTATTGGCCGTGACAGGGAAGTACTGGTCTTCCATGATCTCTGCCGTGCAGCCGTAGTTGTCGCAGATGTCCTTGAGCAGCTTCCAGAAATCCTCACGGAAGGAAAGCCCGTCTTCATTCACAAAGCAGCGTGCTGTACCAGCGAAAGTGAGCTCGTCAGGGATGACATTCGGCGTGTCACCCGCCTGCACCATGCCGAAGGAATAGGTGAGGCAGTTTCTCGGACTAACCTTCCGCATGCGGTAAGACTGAAGCGCCATGTAGAAAGTATGGAAGCAGTCGATCGGGCTGACGGCAAGACTCGGCATGGATCCATGTCCGCTCTTGCCATGGATCTTTACACGGTAGAAGAAGGCACCTGCCAGTACACCATCATACATGACCGCGACCTTGCCCGCAGGCAGGCAGTACATCATGTGCGTGCCATAGCAGGCATCCACGTGGATCTTCTTCTCGTCCAGATAGGACAGCAGATGACCGACACCACGCTCTCCCATTTCTTCTGCTTCTTCGAACATGAGAAGTACCTTGCCTTCCCATTCGTCCTTGTGTGCTGCAAGGATCTTCGCCGCGGTGAGGAGCATCGCCATGTGTCCGTCATGCCCGCAGGCATGAGAGACACCGTGATTCTTCGAGAGGCACACCTTTTCGCATGCCAGATTCTTCGGGTTCTCTTCGATCGGCAGTGCATCGATATCGGCTCGCATCAGGACCGTCCAGCCATCCTTCCCGCTGTCGATCATGCCAAAGATACCGCCTCGCGGTACACGGACCGTAGAGATCCCCCAGCCATGGAGTGTTTCTTCGATGAAGTCCATGGTCTTCCATTCCTGCTGCGACAGCTCCGGATTTTCATGGAAATGACGGCGAAGAGAAATGAGAAAGCTCTCCTCGGCTTCGACTGTTTTCTTTATATCCATTATGATCAGCTCCTTGTAGGGAAACACTGATTCAATCGTTGTCAGATTGAATCGGCGTTTCCATAGATCGTCGGCAGATAGTCTGCCGCATGTCTTTCATTATAGAAAGGGGGATACGGCGTGTCAAATGACAGGAGGCAAAGAGATTAGCCAGTGGGGCGTGCTGCCCTTTGACCACGAATAAGGAATGAAGGAGACGGCTTCGCCGCAAATGACAAAGATTTCTCGCTTACGCTCGAAATGACGATACTGGAGTAGTGTCTTCTAGTCTTTCAGTCCTTCAATCTTTTAGTCTCCTAACCACTCATCCCTGCTTTCAAACTTTTGGGAGTATCCCTTTCCCGTATCGTCATCCCGAGCGCAGCCGAGGGATCTTTCTTGCACTGCGGTCACTGTCACATTGGCACTGGCAGGGAAACGACGCCTTGGTGCTTCGTATTTCTGTTTTCTCACACCCATCATTTATCCGTCTGCAATGGAGATTTCTCGCTTCGCTCGAAATGACGATACGGGAGTCTGATGTCTCCCAGTCTCCCAGTCTCCTAGTCACCAGTCACTAATCCCTAGCCACTCATCCCCGCCTTCAAGCCTGTAGCAGCGGCTACGCTGCAACATATAAAAGGCGATGCCCGAAGGTCACTGAAATGCTGCCTTCGGACATCGCCACTATTTATACGCTGCGGCGCTTCTATATTTTTATGCGCCGCACCCCTGAACCTTGAACACAGAGTTGAGTAGCTAGGGATTAGGGATTAGGAGCGCCGAGTGACTAGTGACTGGTGACTAGTGACTTAAATACTACCTTCGGGCATCGCCCCATTTATACATCGCGGCGCTTCTATATTTTTATGCGCCGCACCACACCCCTGAACCTTGAACCCTGAACCTCTTAATAATTTACAAATACCTCGATATTCTGTCTGCCGAAGTTATAGCAGTCCTCGAAAGACTCCATGCAGAGGTCGATGCGGTTACCGACGATCGCACCGCCGGTATCTGCTGCGACAGCATGGCCATAGTTCGGGATGAATACATTCGTACCGAGCGGGATGACGGAGGGATCGACTGCCACCGTGCCATGACCGGCCTGTGTACCGGTCGCAGTGATCCCGCTGCCGCCTCCATCGCTCGGATGATATGCGCTCGCATGCATATTGGCGACCCAGCCCATCGTCCCTTCTGCTTTACCGGTCTTCATAATGCCCGGCGTGCCATCAGAGAGAACCTTGGCATGCGCGATGACCGTCTTCACGACCTTGCCGCCGGAGATGAATTCATCGATCTCCACTTCCCGTTCGCCCGGGACTCCCTCCTGTACGACGACCTCCTGATCCTCCCCGAGGCTGCCATCGTACCATTTATTATAGTGGATCGGCATCGCCTCCTTGCGGAAGACCTTCCGCGCGGTATACGGGACAACGTGGATCTGCATGCCTTCCTTCACCTGCATCAGACCGTCTTCGATCGGCATCATCGTCTTCCAGTCGAAGCCCGCGTCATTCACCACGCCCTGCACGGTCTGCTGCGTGGTATAGACAACCTTTTTCTTGCCATTCGCGATGATGGAAACAGGCACCGCTCGCTCCACCACGATGACTGCGCCGTCCGTGACGTCCTTTGTGCTTGTCCAGAATGTGTCATACGCCTTCAGTGATACATTGAGGTCGCTTAATACATTCTTGAAATTGGAGGCTGCCGTAGAAATGACCTGCTTGTGAGCCCCATCATATACGGTCACTGTCTTCGCAGGACTTGCGCCCAGAAAATCTAAAGATGCTGCCGCAAGATCCACCTGACTTCCCAAGGCAGCCGCCGCCAATATACATACTAATACTTTTTTCGCTTTGTTCATCGTTGAAGGTTTCATAAATGCATCTCCTATGGCCGTTATTCTACCATAGAGAGACTTTTTGTCAATTTTTTAGATGTTGACAATGATGGCAGCTCGCATTTATTCCGTATCTATCGAATATTTCATGCATATTCCACAGTATACATCGCGCACTATTCTTTCCTGCGCTTTTTGTCATATCACTGTTTTTATCAGATACTATCGAGCATTATTCATTGAATCAATTGTCAATCCTGTATCTCTCCAATAGACATTTGAGAATTATTAACAAATTATGAATCGCTCTATCTCCCATGTTATCGTTTCTTTCGCATTTTATGCATTTCGACCCATGCCCGATTGTCAACCCCGAGCCGACTTCATCTCTCATCCGAGATAGCCCAACTTTGTCCCATCTTGGACCTTTCATCCTTCTCATTTTTTCGTAAAGTGGGAAATTCGCCCACCAAAATCCTTGAAATTTACAATTCTTTCCCAAAAAGAGAAGATGGCAGAAGGAAAAGTGGATAATAGAGGATCGGCTTGCGGATCAGACGCACAGCCTGACCCGCCACAGATCTCGGCGGCGGAGGCTTCGCAGCAGGATACAGTTTGGCGCTGCTTTGCCGTTTGCGGTATGGGAGGCTTTCCGTTCGATCTTCCTGATACGCCCCATCTCCTGACGAAGAAAAACGATCCCCGCTTTGGCTCGAAAGGTTCATGCACTCCGCGCTGTCATTTGGCATCGGATGCCCGGGCTTTTCCAGTCGGCAAAGAAAAAAGCCGAAGCATTCGCTTCGACTTTTTCTTTCCCTCTTTACTTTTCTTTTTTCCCAAAGACAGGCATGTAGGGCTCCATTTTCTGCGCGAGGGTCATTTCATCTTCGCGGTCACGCTTCTCCGCGATACGCTGGAATTCAGCCTGGGCGCCCACTTTATCAGCAGGTGCGATCTCCTTTTTCCACATGCCATCAGACTGCATGATGTGCGCTTTCTGATTGTCCGCAAGCTCCATATTGACCATGGTCTTCAGACGATGGCAGAGATCGGCATCACGCACAGGGATCATGAGTTCGACGCGGTCATTGAGGTTTCTTGGCATCCAGTCCGCACTGCCGATATACAGCTCTTCACGACCGCCATTGGCGAACCAGAAGACGCGGCTGTGCTCCAGGAAGCGGCCGACAAGGCTTCTGACAGTGATATTGTCGCTGACGCCGGGGATGCCGGGGATGAGTACGCAGATGCCGCGGATGATGAGTTCGATCCTGACGCCTGCCTGAGAAGCTTCGTAGAGCTTATCTATGATCTCCTTATCGAGGAGGGAATTCATCTTGGCGACCATGTGTGCCTGCTCGCCCTGCTTGGCGAAGGCGATCTCGCGGTCGATGAGCTCCATGCAGCGCTGGCGGAGATTGATCGGCGCGACGATGAAGGAGTCCCACAGCGGCGGGTCAGAGTAGCCGGAGAGCAGATTGAAGAAGGCAGAAGCGTCGCTGCCGAACTGGTCATTGCAGGTGAATACGCCGAGATCCGTATAGAGCTTGGCTGTGGATGCATTGTAGTTGCCGGTCGCGACATGGACATAGCGGCGGATGCCGTCCTTTTCGCGGCGGATGACGAGCGTACACTTCGAGTGTGTCTTAAGGCCGACCAAGCCATAGATGACATGCGCGCCTGCTTTTTCAAGACGGCGGGCCATCAGGATGTTATTCGCTTCATCGAAGCGCGCCTTGACTTCCATGAGGACAGTGACCTGCTTGCCGTTCTGTGCTGCTTTTTCGAGCGCCTGAATGATCGGCGAGGAGGAAGCCACGCGGTACAGGGTCTGCTTGATGGCAAGGACATCGGGGTCAGCTGCTGCTGAAGCGACGAAATTGACGACCGAGTCTTCAAAGGATTCATAAGGCAGATGCACGAGGAGATCTTTCTCACGGATCATCTCGAAAATATTCTTTCGACCATCCTTTTCGAGCTGGATCATGGACCAGGGGCGATGCGGATGCGCTTCCGGATAGCGGAGACGGTCGTAGCCCTTGATGCCGCAGAAGGAAAAGAACATCGTCATATCGAGCGGTCCGTCGATCTCATACAGATCCTCTTTCGCGAGGTGCATCTCCTGCGTCATGAAGCGCTGCATGAAGCGGCTGGTGCCTGCTTCGAATTCGATACGCACGGCCTCCCCGCGCTGACGTTTTTTCAGCTGTCGCTCCACCTCGACGACGAGATCCTGCGCATCTTCTTCGTCGATCGCAAGATCCGCGTCACGTGTGATGCGGAAAGGATGTGCTTCCAAAAGGTCGTAGCCGATGAAGAAACGGGACGCAAAGTGACGGATGACCTGCTCCAAGAGAACGAAGTCGTGGCGCCCCTTCTTTTCCGGATCATCCGGCAGACGGACGATCCGAGGGAGCAGCGATGGCACCGGCACGATCGCCGTCTTCACATCGATATCATTTTCCTCATCCAGCGAAAGGTCACGCTCATTCCTTTCGAGCAGCATCGCGATATTGAGGCTCTTCGAAGCGAGGAACGGGAACGGATGCGAGGAGTCGACGGCCATCGGCGTGACGACTGGGAAGACCTGCCGCTCGAAATAGTCCTCCATCCATTTCTTCTGCGCTTCTGTCGCATCTTCCGGATGGATGAAGTAGAGCCCTTCCGTGCGAAGCTCGGACAGGAGCATATGGAGGAAACGATACTGGCGCGCGACGAGCTTCTGGCAGATGTCGGAGATCTGCTCGAGCTGCTCCTCCGGCGTCATATGGGCGATGTCACGGCGCTTCACGCCATTTTCCTTCTGGTGCTTCAGCCCCGCCACGCGGATCATGAAGAATTCATCCAGATTCGAACTCGTGATCGCCAGGAATTTCAATTTTTCCAGCAGGGGATTGTTCGGATCCACCGCTTCCTGCAGTACGCGGCGATTGAACTGCAGCCACGACAGCTCGCGGTTCAGATAATAATGCTGATGTCTATCCTGCACGTCCATAGTTACCTCCGCTCCAATTTGGCTTCCATGCCAAATACCGTTTCAAACATTGTTTTTTCTTTATTAAACAGCCATGTCTCCAAAGCCGTATCCTCACTCGATTCATACTCGATGACAAGCGCATCCCCCGAGATATGGGCCGAAAGATCTTTCAGCTTCTGCTTCCTCGACATATCCATCGCACGGACCAGACGGAAGATGGCTATCAGCTTCAGCGCCGTCATCTTCGACTCATCCGACAGGATGCGGAATGGCTCATCGTCATCATTCGGGATTCCCTTGTGATCATAGTAGACGATGCACGCCACGATATCCTTCTCTCGGTCGGAGATCCCGAAAATATCCGTCCCGCGGACCATATTCCACGCCTGCATGGACGAGCCCAGCAGATTCACATACTTCCCGATCTGGTACAGGATGATCGCCATGCGAAGCAGGAATTCATCCCGGTCATTGAGCCCATTTCCGCGGTCAAAGGCCTGAACGATCACTTTGCTGTAGAGCTCCATCGCCTTCGCATGCACTGGTTCATAGTAATAGTCTGCCGCGATCGAGCGCGTCAGCTCCAGATTCTGCGCGCGCATGTACGCAAGTGCCGGATCATTCGTCTTCTGCGCCCCGTAGAAGAGCGATGCCGAGCGCACGAAGGTCATCCCCATCATGACTACATGCTTCACAGGGATCGCATTCAGGATCTCCTGATAAATATGCAGCGTCGGCGAGACAGTGAGCGCCCATGCCTCACTGATGTGATACTTCTGCATGATCATCGAAGTGGAGAATTTTCCCACCTCGTCATACACCTTGCCGAATTCCTGCGGCTTCACCTCGGCGATATCCCGCTGATCAAGGTCATGGTGCAAGAGCATCGCGACGATCCTCGCCTCACGGCCCGAGAGAACGACCGTATCGATGTCATACTTTCTGATCGATACCCAGAGCGGCTCCATGATCGCATGGATGTACTCCGCCAGCGCTTCCGGGAAATAGCGCGACTCGCGCTGGTTCGTCGTGAACGTCTCCAAAAGACGGAGCGTCCCGATGTGTACATTGTGCTGGTAGCAGAGCGAGCCCTTCTCCCACACCGTCAGCCCCACGCAGCCCGACGTGATGTCAACGAAGAGGAAATTCTTCCCCAGACGCTCATTCGCCGCACGGTTATACTGCTTCAGCTGGTAAGAAAGGCCGAAATGCTTGAAATAGATCTCCTGCGGCATGTCCACGACCTGCACATTGAATCCCGTCTTGACGCGGATCAGATCCAGGATCGAGCGGCAGTTATCCGCCTCACGGAAAACCGCCGTCGCATACGCCGCATATACCTTCACCTGATAATCCGACAACAGCTGCTTCAAGCCATTCAGCATGCGGCAGAGCTTCCGGATCGAAGCGAAAGACAGATTCTTATGATTGAATACCTCTTCCCCAAAGTTCGTATCCTTCCTCACGGACTCGATGACACGGACTTCATTGACATTCTTGTACTCCACGATACGAAGAGACAGATTCGACGAGCCGATGTGAATGATACCGTAAATGAGCGGCTTTTGTTCCGACATAAGTGGCCCTCCTTTTATAAACAGTGGGTATCTTGTAATCCCATATATCCGTAAAAATGAAACGTAAAAGTTAGGAGTGAGGAGTGAGAAGTGGTGGTGCGGCGCAGAAAATAATGAAGCGCCGCGGAGTTTTGACAGCACTTCGCGCCGCCGTCATCTCGAGCGTAGCCGAGAGATCTTCCTTGCAGAACGATCAGTGTACCAATTGCGCTATTTCAATCACCGCTTGCTCCTAATCCCCAACCCCTAATCCCTAGCCGCCACCTTCATTTCTCATTCAAGCGAAGCGTCAGCGTTAGCCCGCGGGGCGTACCGGGCTGGTGTGCTATGAAACAGGTCACACGCAGAAGCATACCTTTTAATGATAGCCCACTCCCGTAAAAAGCACGTAAACAGCGGGCAAAGTTTCTCTTTATAATTATACCATGACTTATATGCATAGCGGAGCTCAGGGAGCCCTTCCCGTTAAAGGAAATTCTGATAGTATGGTATGGAAAAAACGTAGAATCACGAAATTATATATAAAAGTGTGATTTCTATCACACTTTTATATATAATTTCGTGATTCGCCGCAAACAGAACTTAAAAAAGAGAGAAACCTTGTCAAGGCTTCCCTCTTTTTTATGCACTACCCTAAATAGAGATTTCAATCCCAGAATAGTCCTTATCTTCATTAGAATGAAGTTTTACTTGCTTCACACCGCCGCTGCCAGTCGTTCCACTTGAGCCAGAGTCACCACTCTCTCCATGATCCCCAAACTGAAATGGATTCCAGTAAAATGAGCAATTCCACACATTTGACCAGATATGTTTGGCTACAATACTTCCTTCAAAAGCCACTTTATGATAGTAGCGAACACACCCGTTCGGCGCATATATGATCGCTTTGAATCGATCATGCATTTCATTTGCATAGACAGTGACATTCCCATGAAGTGAAATGATCGTCATATTAGTCCAACTCGTATTACAATTCTCTCGATTCACAGTGATATCACCATCGGTAATAATAATCTTGTACTGTTTATAGTTTTCACTAAAACCACTCCCTGAACCCGCAGAATCGTAGTGACCATCTGTATCTAGATATATGCTTTCTTCTCCAGATTTACATGATGACTCATCCATTCGATACAATCCGCCAGTTGGAGAAAATTCATTTCTATATTTTTCCACATACTGATAGACTTTCTCTACGGATGAATTGTCCTTTTCCATTGCAATATTGATCTTATCCACGTATGTATTCGAGGCCAAAACGTCTTGTCCCTGACTAGTTCCATCATCATAACCAAAACGATTAAAATGAGCCCACGATCCAGGATCTTGATGTCCTGGTGGGCGTAACATTGTATCATTATTATAAAATCCATTATCCTTTGGTCCAGTATTATCTTCATGCTCCCGGTCAACGATTCTGTGATGTGACCATAGTTCTAAGTCCGTTTTGGCGGAAGAGCTAAATGCCCCTTTCTCAATGAAAACAGAACGCTTATCCCCAATATTATTATCATCAATACTAATCGGTCCATTACTATGTATCTTGCCATGAATATACACATTATCGCCATGGATATAAATAGCATTCTTATTCAAATCCCAAAAGTTCTCAACAGGTCCGCTATATCCAGCCACCATAGTAAATCCGAAAACCCCTAGATCACCTGTAATCGGACTATCAGGCACAAGACGCGCTGTCGCCTCTACACTAACTGGAATCTTCTGCAATCCCAAAATTCTCATAAACGTCGTATCTACATTCTGTGATACATAGAGAGAAAGGAGAACCCCCTTCGTCTCATCAGTTCCATCGCCATACACGCGCTTGGTAATCTTATCAATTTTATAGTTATCCCTCATAGCAGTGTCGGCATATAAATTCGCCTCTAGGTACGTATGCGCCACCTTCTTGAGGTCAGTCACATCATCCTTGTCATACACATACGCCGCCGCAAGCACCGCCGCGTCCGCCGCCTTCTGCAGGCGCGCGTGACGGGCAAAGCCATTCCCGAGGTCCACCGCGAGCCCTGCGCAACCGAAAAGGATCGGGATCAATATTGCGAAAAATACCATGTACGCCCCGCGCTCATTCTTAATGCGGGAAAGCAGTCGATTCAAAAAAGTCATAGTATCACCTCATGTGAGTTAGGAGTGAGGAGTGAGGAGTGGAGGAAGGGGCGCACAATTCATATAGCGCCCCAATACCTCTCATTTTATAAAACAGTCTATTCATGATTTATATAAAACTCCGCGCCGCTTCCATATTTTATGCGCTGAGCCTTCACCTCAAACTTCTCACTTGATTGGATGGTCAATTTTACTGCCAGTTATTTACGAAACGCAATTCCCATCACCAGCCACGAAAAACCATATTCGCATTTAGTATACCATAGTCTCCGCAAAGATTTGAAATGAAAAATGCATGCAAAAACGCCCGCCGGACGGCGGACGTTTTCATTGATCAGAGTGACTGGTGAGTAGTGGCTAGTGGCTAGTGACTGGTGGCTAAGAACAGTGACCGGCACACAAAGTGCGGTCATCGCCCATTTCTTACTCCGCGGCGCGTCCTTATCTGTTGCGCCGCTCCACCATTTCTCATTTCTAATTTCCTAGTCACACGCAAAAACGCCCGCCAAATGGCGGACGTTTTCATTGATCAAAGTAACTGGCGACTAGCGCGCGGAATGCGGGCATCACCGTTTACAAAAATCGACGCGGAGCGTCGCTCCGCCGCAAATATTTATGGGGCAATGCCCGAAGGTCTGTTGATCGCAGGTTTTCCTCGTATCGTCAGCCTTCCCCTCGAGGGGAAGGTGCCCCAAAGGGGCGGATAGGGCACTGGCGGTATGAAAGAGAGTGGGGAAATACGTCTCAAGCAGGCGGAAAATGAGAGTAGCGCCTTCCCCGCATCGTCATTTCGAGCAAAGCGAGAAATCTTCCTTGCACACCGGTGAAACGGAGAGTGTGAGATGAGCGCCCGAGCGATTTTCTGAGCAGCCGTATGCATGTCGTACACCGCTGCGACAAGAAAGATCCCTCGGCTGCGCTCGGGATGACGAAACGAGAGGACGGGCTATCTCACATTCGTTTTCAACTGAGCACGTAGAAGGCTGCCCCTGCGGGGCAGTCTATCCTGCGCCTTCGGCGCGCCCCTTCTTCAAGGGGCTACTCAACGGTCATGCAAAAACGCAATGCCCGAAGGCGCCATTTTAGTCCCCAGTCACTAGTCACTAGTCACTCAATGAAAGGAGCTGCATATGCGCATCTTATTCACACCCGCTGGCGATACGGACCCCGTCCGTGGTTTCCATGACGGCGCGATCCTGCACATCCTTCGTCATTATCCGGCAGACAAAGTCATCCTCTTCCTCACGAAAGACATGGAAGAGAAGGAAGACGAGATGGGCTGCTACACGAGAGGTATCGCGAGCGTCGCGCCCGATGTCACGGTCGAGATCCTCCGAAGCGGCATCACCGAACCGCAGAAGTATGAGAAGCTGACCGCCATACAGGACGCCTTTGCCAGCGCGTATGATGCCCATCCGGAAGCGGAGTGGCTTCTGAATGTCAGCTCCGGCACGCCGCAGATCAAGACCGTCATGGCACTCCTCGCGCTCGACTACCCGCGGACGAAAGCCATTCAGGTGCCAAGCCCGGAAAGAAAATCGAACCGCGGAAATCATCCCTGCCGGACGGCTGATGAGCTCGTCGAAATGCTCGACTGCAATGAAGACGCCGAGCCCGGTGCGGTCAACCGCTGCGAAGAGCCGCCGCTCCTTCTCCTGAAGCGCCACGGCCTTCTTCGTCAGGTGACATCGCTCGTCAGAAACTACGAGTACGCCGGTGCGCTTCAGATCGTTCGGCAGAATAAGAACTGCTTCTCGCCCATTTCTGAAAAGCTCCTTCAGCACGCCGCCTTGCGGCGCGACCTCATGTGGAAGGAAGCGAATAAAGTCATCGCCCAGTATGAGGGAAAACCACTCATCGAAGGGGCGGGAGACTTCTCCGAGTATTTCCAAGTCATGGAAATGAGACAGAGAAAGAAGCAGTATCCGGAATTCATTGTCAAGCTCTCGCCTATTCTTGCTTCTCTTGGTATCCAGTACATCCAGAAGATCCCCGGCTTTACTCTTGACCAGATTGGATACTCGAAGAAAGACCGCGCAGGAAATCAGATTTTCAACGTCGACAGAGCCATCATGAATCGGAACTGGCCCAGTCTGGTTAGTCATCTGGAGACAGCCTTACACGGCCCGCTGCGGACAGGGGCGATCTACTTCAGCCTCATTGTCCATATCTGCGAATATTTCGAAAAGGAAGAACTTCGCAGCAATGAAAAGCACAGCCGGATCACCCGCCTTTTCAAAGAACTCCGCTCCGTCGAAGAAAGTGTCAGAAATCCCATCGCTCATGAGATCACGAATATGAGCGATGAACGGATCCAGAGCCTCACTAAGAATGTGGTAGGGAAAGGGCTCTCTTCGAAGGAAATCCTCCAGCGCCTCCACGAGCTCGCCCGCCTCATCCGCGGTAGCGATACTTAGTGTAAAATTTTACTCGGTAGGGAAATTTTCCAGAAACAATAAAAGAGGAA
>OLGJ01000987.1_pt1 | contig 14156 bp, 10 predicted proteins | sample 1605431 | NCBI WGS metagenome assembly OLGJ01 (sample SAMEA3888920, study PRJEB22519) | human gut metagenome | biome: human gut; feature: human-associated habitat; material: faeces | place: Denmark | collected 2009
CAGTAGGTCAGTTCAACATCAACAACCTGGAGTGGACAAAGTCCATCCTGCTCACCGCTAAGGAACTTCGTTCCCCTGTTATCCTGGGTGTATCCGAAGGCGCCGGCAAATATATGGGCGGTTATGATGTAGTCGTTGGTATGGTAAACGGACTGTTAAAGGATCTGGACATTGATGTTCCCGTTGCTCTGCATCTGGACCATGGCTCTTTCGAAGGCTGCTATAAGTGTATTGAAGCAGGCTTCTCTTCCATCATGTTTGATGGTTCTCATTATCCTATCGCTGAGAATGTAGAGAAGACCACTGAGCTGGTTAAGGCTGCTCACAGCAAGGGACTTTCTATCGAGGCAGAAGTTGGTTCCATCGGTGGTGAGGAAGACGGCGTTATCGGTATGGGCGAGTGCGCTGATCCTAAGGAGTGTAAGTCTATCGCTGATCTGGGAGTTGATTTCCTGGCAGCAGGTATCGGTAACATCCACGGTAAATACCCCGCTAACTGGAAGGGCTTAAGCTTTGAAACTCTGGCAGCTGTACAGGAGCTGACCGGTGAGCTTCCTCTGGTTCTGCACGGTGGTACCGGAATCCCTGCAGATCAGATCAAGAAAGCAATTGACCTTGGCGTATCCAAAATCAACGTTAACACCGAGTGCCAGCTGGCATTTGCTGATGCTACCCGTAAGTACATCGAGGCTGGTAAGGATCTCGAAGGCAAGGGCTTTGACCCTCGTAAGCTCTTAGCTCCCGGTGCAGAAGCTATCAAGGCTACTGTTAAGGAGAAGATGGAACTCTTCGGATCAGTTGGTAAGGCTAACGACTAATTAACAGATCTTTAACAGAACAATTAACAAATGTAACGATAAACTGTTCGACAGCTTTCGGACAAGTATCGCTCACGTAAACTTAAAGGAACCCCATCACAGCTTGTACAAGCCATGATGGGGTTCTTATTCTTACTTATTTTTCTTTTATATTATTTTTTATCTTCACTAATATAAATTTCTAAATTCTAATCTTGCTTCTCTGCCTTATCCTTTTTTCTGCTGATTGTCCACCATATAGGAACTGATATCAGCATGAAAAGTGCCGCTGCCACGCTGATCCATGCACCGACTCCGAGTCTTGCATTTGCCGCTGCATCTAGCTTTCCAAGATCTATCAATGACAGAACAAATTCAAATATCAATATTCCGCCAACAACTATAGATATAACAAGGTCTGCTATATAACAGCCTGCCTTGTTGATAAATGCACAGATCACGTCTGCTATGATAACTACCGCCACAACAAGCATTGACAGTACATTTATCCCAAACACTCCAACTATGCTTCTGGCATCTGTCCCCATATAAGCATAAGGAATAAATACTGATACAACAGCCATGATAATGCCGATCAGGTTTAACATATTAGGTACATGTGTGGATCCCTTCTTCACATCATCAGGTATGTTCTGCCTGTTCTCATATCCCATATAACCCATAGGGTTGTTGTATGGCGTTGGCTGTACCGGCTGGCCGTACTGCGACTGTGGCTGGTATGGCTGCTGGGTTGGCTGGCCATACTGCGGCATCTGCTGGTATGGTGTCTGCATTGGCTGTGCTACCTGGCTATACTGTGACTGTGGCTGATATGGCTGCTGGGCTGGCTGACCATACTGCGACTGTGGCTGGTATGGCTGCTGCACCGACTGGCCATACTGTGGCATATGCTGATACAGTGACTGAGCTGGCTGTGCTACCTGACTATATGGTGCTTGAACTGACTGCACACCCTGACCATTCTGTGCCTGACTATTCTCAGCCATCATAGCCTTTTCCTGCTCCAGATTCTGCTCAGAAGTCGACCCGCCATCAACTCTGTCAATATCTTCTACTCTATTCTGTTCATCCATGTTCGTCATCTACCTCCGATGTAATTATTCTACACATCCCTTACATATCGAGATACCTCTTCAGATACTGTCCTGTATAGGACTGAGGTATCTTCGCAACTTCCTCAGGAGTTCCTCTGGCAATGACCGTTCCACCGCCAGCACCTCCTTCAGGTCCCATGTCAATAATATAATCTGCGGTCTTGATAACGTCAAGATTATGTTCGATAACCACAACTGTGTTGCCGCCCTCGCTGAGCCTTCTGAGTATATCCACAAGTCTGTGCACATCAGCAAAATGAAGTCCCGTGGTTGGCTCATCAAGCACATATATCGTCTTTCCTGTTCCTCGTCTCGAAAGCTCTGTTGCAAGCTTGATTCTCTGCGCCTCTCCGCCCGACAGAGTAGTGGATGGCTGACCCAGCTTGATATATCCGAGTCCCACATCGCGGAGAGTCTCTATCTTCCTCAGTATCCTTGGAACATTTGCAAAGAACTCGCACGCCTCATCAACTGTCATATCGAGAACTTCATTGATACTCTTGCCCTTGTACTTGACCTCCAAAGTCTCTCTGTTGTATCTCTTTCCTCCACACACCTCACATGGCACATATATATCTGGCAGGAAATGCATCTCTATCTTGATTATTCCGTCTCCACGACATGCCTCGCATCGTCCTCCGGATACATTGAAGCTGAATCTTCCCTTGCCGTAACCTCTTGCCTTGGCATCCTTGGTTCCAGCAAACAAATCCCTTATCAGATCAAATGTACCTGTATAAGTAGCCGGATTGGATCTCGGCGTTCTACCTATAGGTGACTGGTCTATATTGATAATCTTATCCAAAGCATCATAGCCAATGATATGGTCGTGCTTTCCTGCTTTAATCCTGCTCTTGTTGAGTCTTCTCGCCAGCTTCTTGTACAAGATCTCATTTACCAGAGAACTCTTTCCTGAACCAGACACACCCGTCACACATGTCATGATTCCAAGTGGTATGTCCACATCTATATGCTTGAGATTGTTCTCATAAGCATTCTTGACAGTGAGCCATCCGGTTGGCTTTCTCCTCACATCCGGAACCTCTATCTTCTTCCTGCCACTTAAGTAGTCACCGGTGATAGAATTCTCACATTTCATAATGTCTTCAGCCGTACCCTCAGCTACCACATATCCACCATTTGCACCGGCTCCCGGTCCTATATCTATGATGTGATCCGCCGCCCTCATGGTATCCTCGTCGTGCTCTACAACTATCAGTGTATTTCCAAGGTCTCTCAGATTCTTGAGCGCTGCGATCAACTTGTCATTGTCTCTCTGATGAAGTCCGATACTTGGCTCATCCAGAATATATGCAACTCCGACCAGACCTGAACCTATCTGCGTGGCAAGTCTTATTCTCTGTGCCTCTCCACCTGAGAGCGTGCTTGTACCTCTACTTAGACACAGATAGTCAAGTCCCACATCAATAAGAAAATGCAGTCTCGACCTTATCTCCTTGAGTATGGCCGCACCTATCATCTTCTGTCTGTCAGTGAGCTCCAGATCTTTCATGAACTTTGCAAGTTCTGTGATAGGTAGTTCTGTAAGTTCGGCAATATTCTTATCTCCAACTGTAACAGCAAGGGCTGTCGGCTTAAGTCTCTTGCCACCACAGACCTCACACGGAGTTATCGTCATGAATGTCTCATACTCGGCCTTTGTGGACTCCGCAGATGTCTCCCTGTATCTTCTGGCAACACTCTTTATGAGTCCCTCAAATGTTATATCATACACTCCCTCCCCGCGCTGTCCCTTATAATGCACCTTAACCGGGCGAGAGTTCTTTCCATATAATAAGAGATCTTTTATATCCTGTGGATAATCCTGAAATGGCGTATCAAGAGAGAATCCATACTCCGCACTGAGTGCCTTGAGTATTGCATTTGAATAGCTCTTGCCATCATTGCATGACTGCCATCCCAGAACCACTATGGCTCCATCATTTATCGACAAACTCTGATCGGGTATCATAAGATCCGGATCAAATTCCATCTTGAAGCCAAGACCTGCACATGTCGGGCATGCGCCAAATGGATTGTTGAACGAAAAGCTTCTCGGCTCTATCTCATCTATGCTGATTCCGCAATCCGGGCATGAAAAGCTGTCTGAGAAATTGATAATGGTATTCTCCTTCTGAACACCATTCTCATCCCTCTCCCCGATCACCTCAATTTTCATAAGCCCCTCTGCAAGCTGAAGTGCGGTCTCTATGGAATCTGTGAGTCGCCTCTCCACATCCTGTCTTACAACCAGACGATCGACTACTATATCTATACTGTGCTTCTTGTTCTTATCGAGCTTTATCTCCTCCGACAGCTCATACATGCTGCCATCGACAACCACTCTGACAAATCCGCTCTTCTTTGCCTTCTCCAGCAGCTTTACATGCTCTCCCTTTCGGCCTCTGACCACAGGCGCAAGCACCATGAACTTTGTCCTCTCAGGTAGCTTCATGATCTCATCCACCATCTGGTCAACCGTCTGTCTGCTTATGACCTTACCACAGTTCGGGCAGTGTGGTATTCCCACTCTGGCATAGAGAAGTCTGAAATAGTCGTATATCTCAGTGACAGTGCCAACTGTGGATCGAGGATTTCTGTTTGTTGACTTCTGATCTATGGAGATTGCAGGGGAAAGTCCCTCTATCTTGTCCACGTCCGGCTTCTCAGCCTGTCCAAGGAACTGTCTCGCATAGGAGGACAGTGACTCCATGTATCGTCTCTGTCCCTCCGCATATATCGTGTCAAATGCCAGTGAAGACTTACCTGATCCCGAAAGTCCTGTCACGACAACAAATTTGTCCCTTGGAATCTTGACATTGATATTCTTCAGATTATTTTCACGTGCGCCCTCAATAGTAATATACTTCCTGTCAATATTCCTGCTGGCGTTGAAATAATCATCATCTTTCATGCTCGCATCCGTTATATTCTCCAGATGCTCACCACGTTCATAATTCTTATTGTCTTCCATCTTGATCTAACCTTTTCTCTTTATCATTTATATTTGTTATATCTTAATTATCTACCCTGCATCCATCTATTCTTTATCATAATCTCTCAGTGCCGCCTTATACACCTTGAGCTGATCCCTGATCTCTGCCGCCACCTCAAAGTTGAGGTCTGCTGCCGCCATATTCATCTTCTTGGTCAGCTTGGCGATAACCTTCTGAAGCTCCTTCTTCGTCATGGACTCAGCGTCCTTATCCTCCTCTGGAAGTTCCTCCTTCTTCACCTCTATGGTTATGAGATCCCTTATGCTCTTCTCTATAGTCTTAGGGGTTATTCCATGTTCCTCATTATACTTCTGCTGTATCTCACGACGTCTGCTCGTCTCATCGAGGGCATACTTCATGGAGCCCGTGATGGTATCCGCATACATGATGACATGTCCATCCACATTTCGGGCTGCTCTTCCTATGGTCTGGATGAGTGATGTCTCCGATCGCAGGAAACCTTCCTTATCAGCGTCAAGTATGGCTACCAGTGTGATCTCCGGTATATCAAGACCCTCTCTCAGAAGGTTGATTCCAACAAGCACATCAAATACTCCAAGGCGGAGATCTCTCACTATCTCAACTCTCTCCATGGTGTCTATATCCGAGTGCAGATATTTTACCTTTATATCATTGTCCCTCATATAGCTGGTGAGATCTTCAGCCATACGCTTGGTAAGTGTTGTCACAAGTACCTTGTGTCCCTGCTCGGTCTCCTTGCGAACCTCTTTCAGCAGATCATCTATCTGACCTTCCACCGGTCTGACCTCAACCGGCGGATCAAGAAGTCCTGTAGGTCTGATGATCTGTTCAGCCATAAGCATCTGGTGCTCCTCCTCGTATTTGCCCGGTGTGGCTGATACAAACATGACCTGATCAAGCTTCTGCTCAAATTCCGAGAAGTTGAGCGGCCTGTTGTCAAGTGCAGATGGAAGCCTGAATCCATAGTCAACCAGATTCATCTTACGGGATCGGTCTCCCGAATACATCGCGCCAACCTGAGGCACAGTCATATGTGACTCATCTATAATAAGAAGAAAGTCATCATCAAAGAAATCCAGCAGTGTGCTCGGCGTCTCTCCGGCTGATCTTCCAGCCAGCGGACCGGAATAGTTCTCTATACCAGAGCAAAATCCAGTCTCTCTCATCATCTCCATATCAAAGTTAGTTCTCTCCTCGATACGCTGTGCCTCGATGAGTTTATCCTTTGACTTGAAGTAAGCAACTCTGTCCTTGAGCTCCGCCTCTATCCTCTTCAGCGCCTTCTCCATCTTCTCCTGTCCAACCACATAGTGGGACGCCGGGAAAAGACAGGTATATGTCAGATCTCTCTTTCCCTCTCCGGTGAGCGGATCAAACTCTGTGATCCTGTCTATCTCATCACCAAAAAACTCTATCCTTATTCCATCATCAAATGTTGACACAGGTATTATCTCAAGTACATCCCCGCGCACTCTGAACGTGCCTCTCTGCAGATCCATGTCATTCCTATCATACTGTATATCTGTCAGTTCATCGATGACCTGATCTCTGTCCTTTATCATGCCAACTCTGAACGACAACATCTGATTCCTGTACTCGTCCGGATCACCGATGCCATATATACACGATACAGATGCAACCACTATGACATCTTTTCTGTCTATGAGTGCTGCTGTGGCGCTATGTCTCATCCGGTCAATATCGTCATTAATAGACGAATCCTTTGCAATATAAGTATCCGTAGACGCCACATATGCTTCCGGCTGATAATAATCGTAGTATGATACAAAATACTCCACCGCATTGTTCGGAAAAAACTCCTTCATCTCCCCATAAAGCTGCGCCGCCAGAGTCTTGTTATGTGCAAGTATAAGCGTGGGCTTATTCAGCTGCTGTATGACATTCGCCATGGTAAAAGTCTTACCAGATCCGGTTACACCCAGCAGCGTCTCAAACTGATTACCTTCCTGAAAACCCTTTACCAATTTTTCAATAGCCTCCGGCTGATCTCCGGTAGGCTTGTATTCCGATACCAATTCAAAATGATCCATAAAAGTCTCCTACTCTAGGCTAAAGCCTGCATCTATTATATCGAACATTAGTTCCCATATCAAGTAAAAACACGGCAGTTGCTCAAGTTTATTTATCCCCTGAACAACTGCCACTATACTTCATCTGTTTGCTCACAACACCTTCTATGCCGCTAGTTCATCCCTACCCAGGCTTATCTCATAGCAGCCTTTCTCATCGACAGTCACCACGACCCTCTCAAATCCTGTGTAAAATCTTAATATATACAGATCATCTGCCCTTGAGATAACCACCTCAGCATTCATCTCCGCCAGATCTGTCATATTGTCTTTCAGCACACCCTCGCTGACTCTGATGATCTGTCTCTCTTTATCTATCTGTCTGCGTTCTCCAAGCTCTTTATAATAAAGGAAGAGATTCTCCTCCAACGCCTTTGATCTGCAGCTGCATCTGTGAAAATAGCTGCCGATGATCATGTAAAGCATGTATGCTGTCTCCTGCTGTCTGTGTGATGTCTTTTCTGTAAATGAATATCTCATAATCGTTACCTCCATAATGAAAAAATAAACCTAAAATAAATCTACAAAATGTTGTCAATGTGTTATCTGAAGCTTCACCAGCTCACACCTCCATGGTGCCCGCTCCCCGGTCTGTCATTTTTCAGCCGACGACAGTCGCTGTGTCCGTATTCTTTGCTGCCCCGGATACCGGGCAGATGCATATTCAGTTTTCATTTGAAATCTGCCCCATGCCCAAAAGGCAACAAAAAAAGAGTCATGATCGCAGACTTGTAGCACTTGCTACTCATCATGTTTTCAAACTCTTCTACTTAAAATATGATTTATTCAATTTTCATTATGGATATCAGCAATCGCTGATGTATATGTTATATCAAAAACTAATTGTGGTGTCAACATATTTATAAATATATCTATAAAACACAAGAGAGCCAGATTTCTCCGACTCTCTTAAATATGCATCCACAAATGCATACCCAAATTAGTATCTATAATTTCCTACCTTATCGCATCCTTCATGCTCTTCACATAATCTGTCACATAAGGCACACAGTCCTTGCCGTACTGGGCGCACAGCTTGACGATGGCTGAACCGACAATGACACCGTCTGACTTCTCCGCCATCTGCTTTGCCTGCTCAGGTGTGGATATTCCGAAACCTACAGCGCAAGGGATGTCCTTCGCCTTCTTCACCAGATCGACCATTGCTCCTATGTCTGTGGTGATCTTGGTTCTGGTTCCGGTTACACCGAGTGATGACACGCAGTATACAAATCCACTCGCATCATTTGCGATCATGGATATTCTCTCATGGGATGTAGGTGCGATAAGTGAAATGAGATCCACATCATACTGCTTGCAGATTCCGTCAAACTCATCCTTCTCCTCGTAAGGAATGTCAGGAAGGATCAGTCCATCTATGCCGATCTCCCTGCATGTGCTGATGAATCTCTCCGAACCGTACGAGAACACGACATTTGCATATGTCATGAACACCATAGGTATTGTCACTTTCTTGCGGAGCTTTCTCACAAGGTCAAATACCTTGTCTGTCGTCACGCCGCCTGCAAGCGCTCTTATATTTGCGCCCTGAATAACCGGACCCTCGGCTGTCGGGTCAGAGAATGGGATTCCCAACTCGATGAGGTCTGCACCGGCCTCCACCATTGCGTATACTACCTCCTCTGTCACATCCAGCGACGGATCGCCACATGTCACAAATGGTATAAATGCTTTTCCATGCTCAAATGCTTTTGATATATTACTCATGAAGATCCTCCCCTCTGTATCTTGCGATGGCTGCAACGTCCTTGTCACCACGTCCTGATACATTGATCACTATTATTTTATCCTTGTCCATTGTAGGTGCCAGCTTCATGGCGTAAGCCACAGCGTGGGCGCTCTCTATCGCAGGGATGATTCCCTCGATCCTTGACAGATACTCAAATGCATCAACTGCCTCGTCATCTGTGATCGCCACATACTCTGCACGTCCTATGTCGTGAAGGTACGCGTGCTCAGGTCCGATTCCCGGATAATCAAGTCCCGCTGAGATAGAATATACAGGTGCGATCTGGCCATATTCATCCTGACAGAAGTATGACTTCATGCCATGGAATATACCAAGCTTTCCTGTTGCGATAGTTGCCGCTGTCTCAAATGTATCAACACCTCTGCCCGCTGCCTCACAGCCGATCAGCCTGACGCTCTCGTCAGGTATGAAATCGTAGAAAGCTCCGATGGCATTTGAACCGCCGCCCACACATGCCATGACGACATCAGGAAGTCTTCCCTCCTTCTCCATGAGCTGTGCCTTGATCTCTTTACTGATCACAGCCTGGAAATCACGGACGATCTCAGGGAAAGGATATGGTCCCATGACTGAGCCGAGTACATAGTGTGTGTCATCAATCCTGCTTGTCCACTCACGGAATGCCTCAGATACAGCATCCTTCAGTGTGGCTGTTCCAGTCTTTACCGGATGAACCTTTGCTCCTAAGAGTCTCATTCTGTACACGTTGAGAGCCTGTCTGATCGTGTCCTCCTCACCCATGTATATCTCGCACTCCACGCCCATCATGGCTGCAACTGTAGCTGTTGCAACTCCATGCTGTCCGGCACCGGTCTCCGCGATAACTCTTGTCTTGCCCATTCTCTTGGCAAGGAGCATCTGTCCGATTACGTTGTTGATCTTGTGCGCTCCTGTGTGGTTCAGATCCTCTCTCTTAAGGTAGATCTTTGCTCCGCCCAGATCCTTTGTCATTCTCTCCGCATAATAAAGTCTGCTAGGTCTTCCCGCATACTCGTTGAGCATCTCTGTGAGTTCTCTGTTAAACTCCGGATCATCCTTATATTTTTTGTAAGTCTCCTCCAGCTCCAGCATCGCATTCATCAGAGTCTCTGGAATGTACTGGCCGCCGTGAACGCCAAATCTGCCTTTTGACATATGTTTTTCCTCCTGTTTTTGTCTTCTCAGATATATTTTCAAATGTAATTTCTACACTTTTGTATTGTGTTTCTTCTATATAATATGTTACTCGCCTCTAAGTTCCGCAAACAACTTCTTCTTGTCGGGACTTCTCATAAATGTCTCACCTATGAGCACCGCATCAGTTCCATTTGCCTTGAGCCTGTCTATGTCCTCTTTTGCCTTGATTCCACTCTCAGACACATACACCATCTTCTGGGGTGCTAAAGTGTCAGCCGCAGCTCCTGTACCAGTGACAGGTACCTCCGTCCCCATATGGGTGGCTGGCACCGTATCCGGTATCAGCTTTCTAAGACGAACGCTGTTCATGATGTCCACCGTAAATGTTCTGAGATCTCTGTTGTTCACTCCGATGATGCCGGCTCCGCAGGCTATCGCCCGTCTGACCTCATCCTCATCGTGAGCCTCAACCAGAGCCGACATCCCAAGTTCATGCGCAAGCTGCAGGTATAATCCAAGCTGTTCGTCATCCAGTATTGCGCAAATCAAAAGCACCGCCGAGGCTCCTATGACCTTTGCCTCATATATCATATACTCGTCAACTGTAAAATCCTTCCTCAGCAGCGGTATATTTACCTCCTTCTTTATATCCATCAGGAACTGATTGCTTCCCTGGAAATAAAACGGCTCAGTGAGCACCGATATGGCTGAAGCACCAGCCGCCTCATATTCCTTTGCGATCTCAACATAAGGAAAGTCCGGTGCGATAAGCCCCTTGGAAGGCGATGCCTTCTTGACCTCACAGATAAACGATATTCCATCCGCTGCCAGATTATCCCTAAATGGGAACTTACTATATGGGCTGCTGCCGTTATCCGTCTCTCTGGCAACTATATCAAGTGCCTGTCTCTTCATCTCCTCAAGAGGAACTTTTTTCTTCTGCTCCGCCACACGTTCCTTTGTCTTTGCAGCTATCTCATCTAATATCATCTCTTACCTCTCTATACAACTTTCTATCATAGTCTGCGATGAAACTTATCTACTCATTTGTCAGTCTTACAAATGCATCAAGCGTCTCAGCAGCCTTGCCACTGTCGATCACGTCCTCTGCAACCTTGATTCCATCCGCTATGGAATCTGCCTTGCCTGCGATGTAGATACAAGCTGCTGCGTTCAGTACAACTGCATTTCTCTTGGCTCCTTTGATCTTACCTGACAGAATATCGCGGGTAATCTGTGCGTTCTCCTCAGGACCGCCACCCACCAGATCCTCCTTGCTGCATCTCTCAAATCCGAAATTCTCTGGCTTGATCTCGTACTTTGTGATCTCGCCATCTTTGATCTCTGCAACTGTTGTAGGTGCGCTCATGGATATCTCATCCAGACAATCCTGTCCGTATACGACAAGTCCCCGTTTTACACCAAGACCAACAAGTACAGGAGCCATCTGATCAACAAGCTCCTCCTTGTATACTCCCATGATCTGCATCTGAGCCTTTGCCGGGTTGGTGAGAGGTCCAAGGATATTGAATACTGTCGGTATTCCAAGTGCCTTTCTGACCGGACCTGCATATTTCATCGCCTTGTGATAAACCTGGGCAAACATAAAGCTCATGTTGCACTCAGCAAGAACCTTGCCCATCTTTTCAGGTGATATGGAGATATTTACACCAAGGGCCTCAAGGACATCCGCTGCGCCACTCTTGCTCGATACGCTTCTGTTGCCGTGCTTTGCGATCGGTACTCCGGCCGCTGCTGCAACTATACCACTCGTTGTCGATATGTTAAATGAATTCGCACAATCTCCGCCTGTTCCCACGATCTCAAGAACATCTATTCCGTCATGTGGAAGAGACTCCGCATGGTCTCTCATTCCATTTGCACTGGCTGTTATCTCGTCAAGCGTCTCGCCCTTCATGTGAAGAGCTGTGAGATATCCCGCCGTTGTCTCTCCCGGCACCTGGCCACTGAATATCTCATCCATGCTGGCATATGCCTCATCGTATGTAAGATCCTGTCCTGCTGCTACCTTCTTAAGAGTTTCCTGTATCATCGCCATATCCTCCTTATTTTATATCAATTTATATCTCTAAAAAATTTCTGAGCATTATCTTGCCCTTCGGTGTCAGTATCGACTCCGGATGGAACTGAACTCCATATACCTCATAATTCCTGTGTTTCACCGCCATGATCTCTCCATCCTCCGTCCTGGCTGTGACCTCCAGGCATTCCGGGAAATTCTCATCGGCTGCTGCCAGTGAATGATATCTGGCAATCTGTATCTTGCTCTGAAGTCCTCTGAACAATCTGCAGTTCAGATCCACATCAACCAGCGACATCTTTCCATGCATAAGTTTCTTTGCATATGTGACTGTCGCACCATATGTCTCACAAATCGCCTGATGTCCGAGACACACGCCGAGGATTGGTACTTTTCCTGCAAAATATCTCACCGCTTCCTCACACATTCCCGCATCCGAAGGTCTTCCGGGTCCCGGTGAGATGATTATGTGATCAGGATTCATCGCTTCAATCTCCTCACAGGTGAACTCATCATTTCTTATAACCTTTATATCCGGATTTATTGCCCCCACAAGCTGATACAGGTTGTAGGAGAAGCTGTCATAATTATCTATAAGTATTGTCATTTGTTTTGTCCTCCTTGTATTTATTGTGCATGCGCATGAAAAGCGCTCATTGTGAGTGCTGTTGTAACTGCCTTTGCCTTGTTGATACATTCCTGGAACTCATTTTCCGGAACACTGTCCGCCACGATTCCTGCTCCGGATCTGACAAATACCTTGTCACCCTTTTTGTATGCGATCCTTATGGCTATACATGTATCAAGATTCCCTGTGAAATCTATGTATCCTATGGCACCGCCATATATTCCTCTCTTGTTGTCCTCCAGCTCATTGATGATCTGACACGCTCTGATCTTCGGTGCTCCTGAGAGGGTTCCTGCTGGAAGTACCGCATCCACGGCTGACAGCTCATCATACCTGCTGTCATCGATCTCTCCTTTGACCGTTGACCCGATATGCATTACATGTGAGTACCTCTGAACCTTCATGTACTGCTCAACCTCAACAGTTCCGAACTTGCTTATCTTACCAAGATCATTTCTTCCGAGATCCACCAGCATGTTGTGCTCCGCCAGCTCCTTCTCATCCGCCATAAGTCCGGCCTCAAGTCTCATATCCTCTTCCTTTGTCTTTCCCCTCGGTCTCGTTCCAGCAAGAGGAAATGTGTGGAGCACGCCATTCTCAAGCTTTACCAGTGTCTCAGGTGATGCGCCCGCAACCTCTATCTGGTCGCCGCTGAAGTAGAACATATATGGAGAAGGATTTGTGCTTCTGAGAACCCTGTATGTATTGAACAGTGAACCCTCCATCTCAGCCTCAAGTCTGTTGGACAGAACCACCTGGAAGATATCTCCCTCGAATATGTACTTCTTTGCCCTCTCGACCATGCTGCAATATTTTTCTTTATTGAACAGAGGCTTGAAATCACTCTTCATCTTAACCGGCTCTATCTCAGCCATCTCTCCATCGAGGATTAGCTTCTTCATATCTTCTATGTCAGCAAGTGCCTTTGCATATCCGGCTTCTATATCGGACGTGTCAGCATTTGCAATGAGGATCAGCTTTGACTTGAAATTGTCAAATGCTATGACCTTGTCAAAGAGCATGAGATCCAGATCCTGAAATTCCTCATCGTCATCGGCATCGATCACAAGCTTCTTCTCGCTGTACTTTATATAATCATATGAGAAGTAACCGACAAACCCGCCTGTAAATGTTGGAAGTCCTTCTATTTTCGGACTCTTGTAATCCTTGAGAATCTCTCTTATGAATACCTCAGGATGAATGTCATCCGCTTCCTTTATCACATTTCCATCTATATCCTTGAGCTGTATGTGCCCATTCATGCATGTGACATCAAGCTTTGGATTATAACCAAGAAATGTGTAGCGTCCCCACACCTCCTGATTCTCCACGCTCTCAAGTATGTAACAGTGCTCATTTGCCGCTTTCAGCTTTCTGAGTAAGTTGATCGGTGTGATCACATCCGATAACATCTCGCAGCACACCGGAACCATCCTATATCCGTCTGCCGCATATTTCTTTGCCTCGTTAAGTTCTGGTCTTATCATGTCTCATCCTCCTTGCCAATTAATATAAAAAAACCACAGGACATAAAAAAAATTCCTTATCCTACAAACATTAGGACAAGAAATCTAATCTCCTGCGGTGCCACCTAATTTCATCAATAAATAAAAAAAAATA
>OLGJ01000988.1_pt1 | contig 14148 bp, 13 predicted proteins | sample 1605431 | NCBI WGS metagenome assembly OLGJ01 (sample SAMEA3888920, study PRJEB22519) | human gut metagenome | biome: human gut; feature: human-associated habitat; material: faeces | place: Denmark | collected 2009
AAGGGACTTTTTCAGTGCCCTCCCTGGGCTAGGAGCTTCTGCCCTTTCAGGGCGTGCTGCGTAATTCCATCCGTACAGGTCGAATGTTTTCCTCTTTTTTTCAGCATGCCAAAGCGAAAAGCCCGCGGCTCCCTGCTGTGAGGGGCTCGCGGGCTTTGGGCGAAGAGAGGATGAGAGGGGCGTTCAGAGATGCCAGCCAGGCGTGGCGGAAGGCCTATGCCAGGGTGCAGCTGGCGAGGCCGAGCGTGGTGGCAATAGCAGTCAGGATGCTGATGGCGATCTGAATGAGGGTTTTCCAAGTGTCCTTTTTCATAGTGATAGATGTTTAAGGGTTCTGTGTTTCGGTGAATGATTCTCGATAGGGGAGTTTTCGGGCAACTCCCCTTGGCGTTGCTCAGGAGTCAGGATGCCTATTCTCCGTCGCCGCCTCCGGTGCTTTCAGAGCCTCCGGGATTGCCAGTTCCTCCTGGATTGCCAGTGCCTCCGGGGGTGGTGCCGCCAGTGGTGCCGGAGCCGCCTGCGCCTCCGTTGTCGCCAGAGCCGGGCGAGTCGGTCTGAGTGCCGTCTGTGCCGAAGGCGTCGTACTCCTTGAGCTTGCACTTCTTGCTGAGCTCCGAGTTGCTCCAGGTGCGGGTGTTGCGCACGATGAGGTGCACCTTCTTGATGCTCTGAGCGCTCACGTCCTTGGCAGTCTCTTCGGCCTTCGAAGCCATGCCGATGGAGAAGAGTCCCAGGTCGCCGAGTCGTACGCTCTTGCCGTCGAGAATGAGCTCCTGCAGGCAGTCGAGAGCATCGGTGAGCACACCGTTGATACAGCCTCGTGAGTAGGGCGAGCCGTGGTCGGAGATGTGGTTGACGAAGTCTTCGAACGACAACTCTCGGTCGGTTACCACCGTGGCGTACCACTTTTCCTTACCAGCGTTTTCACCCAGGGGTGGAATGCGCTTTACCTTACGATACTTCAATGTTCCTTTTGTGTTGTTTGCCATAGTTGTAATGTGTTTTAATGGTTAATGGTTATTTAAGAGGGAGTTAAGGGAGTTAAGGAGTTATCGCTCCCTGCGGTCGCTGAGGAGTTAAGACAAATGCCTTTGTGGGCAATGTTTTAATGTTTGATTTCAAGCAATAAGACTGTTGTCTTAACTTCTTAACTCCTTAACTCCTTTAATCATTTATCTGTTTGCAAAGATACCACCTTTTCTTAGAATGACCAAATTTCGGTATGCGTAAACTGGCGATTTTCAGCAAAAATGCGTTCAGTAAGTTTATCCTACGGAAATCCATAGCTTTCGGCGTGCGCAAATTTAGTTTTCTTCTTCCGAAGTCATAGTTTCTCACGACCTCGCTTTTATGTGACACCCTGCTGACACTGACACTGACAGTCCGATTTTCCGCACCCCCTCTTTCTTTTCTCCTGTGAAGGAGTAGAAAAGTAAAGAAATGTTAATTATATATTTTTATATTTATATATATATAAATATAAACTTTCTCTTTCACCCTTTTCCATCAAGGGGGAGTTGCGGAATTTTGGACTGTCAGTGTCAGTGTCAGCGGATTTGCTCCACGACCCGAAAAAAATCCTCCAAAAGAAGTGGTTTCTCAGATTTTATTTGTAACTTTGCCCTGTCTATCGTTGGATTTTTTTGTTTCTTTTTGCAACACGAAGATACGTTGAATATTTCGACATGGCAAGACCCTGGGCCGCTTTTGTTGCTCAGGATATCAAAAGTATAATAAACTATAGTGCTGCGGAATAAAATAACTAAAATGAATATGAGAACATTTACTTTCAAAGGTCTGTTTTTAACAGTGTTATTTATGTTGCTTGGGAGCACGGCAATTCTGGCTGCAGATGATGGCTTGATTACCAGACAAATAAAGCTGGATGAGGCTGGTACTTTACCTGATAAGATTAGTGAAAGCCAGAAGAATCTGATTACCAATCTGAAGATTGTTGGTAAAATTAATGGCACGGATTTGAAATTTATCCGTGAGATGGCTGGTTGTGATGTTAATGGGAAAGAAACCGACGGAAAGCTATCTATATTAGACTTGTCTGATGCTAAAATTGTAGAAGGTGGATCTGCTTATTATTCGGACCGCGATGACGGCTTCATTTATACCTCTAATGATAAGTTGGGCGATTATGTTTTTAATGGTTGCAGTGGTTTGACAAGCTTGACCCTCCCTTCCAGTGTTACTAAGATAGGCTGTTATGCTTTGTTTAATTGCATTGGATTGACAAGCTTGACCCTCCCTTCCAGTGTTACTGAGATAGGCGAGGCTGCTTTTATGAATTGCAGAGGGTTGACTAACTTTACCATCCCTTCCGGTGTTACTTCGATAGGCCACGGTGCTTTTTTCTGCTGCTATGGATTGATTAGCTTGACCATCCCTTCCAGTGTTACTGCGATAGGTTCTCAAGCTTTTAATGATTGCAGTAGTTTAACATCCATTTATGCATATATGGAAAAATTACCAGAGACGGGGTCAAATCTATTTCTTGGATGTGACGAAAAGAATTGTACGGTTTATGTACCAAAAGGAACTGGTGATGCTTATTTTAGGTCAGCAGAATTTGGCTATTTCTATAATATAGTAGAGTTCGATGCGACGGGCATTGATAAGGTTGCAACCTCTGCCGATGTCAAGGAAGTCTCTCGCTATTCAGCAAATGGCCAGCGATTATCTGCTCCAGCCAAGGGCTTGAACATCGTGAAGTATAGTGATGGTAGTGTGAAGAAAGTTGTTGTTCAATAGTTTCGGCTAACGAACGCAATATAATGATAGATCAAGTAATTTGGGCACGAGCAATCGTGCCCAAATTGGTTTATGATTGGTCTTATATCTTAATTCAAGTTTCGCAAGTAAGCCCCACACGCCCTGAACCAACGGTCACCGGCGCGTAGCGGAATTGAAAATCGCTGGCCGAAGGGTAAAGCAAAGGTAAAGGGCAGAAGCTCCTAGCCCGTACTTGAACCACATGCGAAATTTCAGTATCTTAACTTTTTGTCTTTTATTTCCTCCGATTACAGAAAGACCATGTGGAGTCAAAATTTTATTTATTGCCGTGTGTTTTGTGCTTATCAAAGAGTAAAATGTAGAAATTCTAAAGTAGAGATTTCGCATACAGCATCATTACAATTTTATTTGTACCATATTGGATTTTCCTACATAATTTTATCAAATAAATTAGTATATTTTTGTAAACTTGATTTTTTTTTGTAACTTTGCGCCAATATATATAAACGTATATAATCAATATGAGCAAGATTTTAAAACTGATTGAGCAAGAGACAGGAGGAAAAGTCTTCAAGTCTTTTAAGTACTGTTTTGATACTGTACAGATGCCTCATATCGTTTATGAAGATCAAGAAAATACCTATATTCCACTCAAGGATTTTGCCGAGGAGGTGCACGACCCGAAGTCAAGAGACATGCGGTATGAGGCAGAGAGGCGTATGAAACTGCCACCTATATTTCAATATTTTCTGGATGGGTCAAGAAAAGTCTATAAGATAGATGACATCCAGTATGACAACAAAGTGTTTCCTATTGTCTGTGGCCAGATATCTGTATGTTGCTGTATGAGAGAAATGCAGGAAGATGGTTTACATTTCAAGTCTTTTCATAATATAGAACAAGAGGTGTATTCTACCATCTGTCTTCCAGTTACAGCCAATTCAGAGGGGGTTGACGATAGAATATTCTTTAATAATCTCGCCCAGAAAATCAGGGCGTTGCAAAATGGGGGGGGTAAAATTGAGAAAATTTTATTCTATCCAACAAAGTGTGTAGGCAATGAAACTTTAGAGAACAAAGGAATTGCGAAAATACAGGACGAAATGGTGGATTGCGAGAAACGAATTGTTGCTCAACTTATGGCAAAACACCTGCTCACACAAGATCGTTATCTTATTAAGGATGGTACCATACAGTATCGTCCCATGAAATCCGCAGACTACAAAGAACTTGTTAACATCAGAAATAACTATCGATGGGTAGTGGGTGTTTCCAAGTCTTTTAATCCTAATCTTATGAAAGACAAAAGGGGACAAAGCAATGCAGCAGCCATTGCCAATTTGCCCTTGTTTCATCGTACCCCAGCTTATCTTTGGAAACCTGGTGAAATGTTTGGTGATGTACATTTTGCCATTTGGTATGTCCGTATCCGTGACCAGCGATATTCTGAAACACCTTATTCGGGTATCTTAAAATTGGAAAAAATGCTCATGACAGGTAAGGAGAACGAGCAAGGACTCTCTACTGATGAGATAGATATGATTACAGCAAACATTATCAATGAGAGAAATCCCGTTTGTTATGGTTCTGATGCAAGATGGGCTAATCATCTCTATCCCGTCTACATGACTGAGGCTTACTGTAAGAGTAAGTTTATCAGCGACGAATATTTCATCAATTTATTTTAAAAGTTTATTGCATTATGGAAGTTATAGGCAAAATTATAGCAACAGAGAAGCAACCTTCTACTATCGAAGCCTTTACGTTTTGGACAAACAAGGATGTAAAACTAAAGCCTTTTGATGTGGTTGTGGTTGACCACATACAAGGTTCGAAGACGTATGGAGTTGTGGAGGAAATATCCCACATGACCGATTCCCCAAGTGCTTTGGCTGGGTTTATATCAAGCGATTTCGGAAAGGTGGAAACAGAAATTTATACAGAAAGAATCGGTATGAACTATGTGAAGTGCAATGTTGTTGGTAACGACCAAAATATATATATACCTGTACAAGAAGGAAAGTTGGTTCATTTGGCCACCAATGAGGAGATAAGGGAAGCGCTCGGGCTGGATGATGTTAAAAATCCTCTCCCTGCTGGCTATATCGAAATGTATGATGGTGATAACAGAACCTCTATCCCAGTTCATTTTAACTCACATTATTTGATAGGCCCGGAAGGCGCCCATCTCAATATATCAGGTATATCAGGCTTGGCATCCAAGACCTCTTATGCCATGTTCTTGATGAAAGCCATTCAAGACATGTCGATGAAAAATAGTGACGAATCTGTTGCTTTTATTATGATGAATGTGAAAGGTACAGATTTGCTTTCTATTGACCAAATGAACGAGCGCAAGAACGAGCTTGACGAAATTCGCCCCGTCTATGAGCAGTTGGGCATCGATATGAAACCTTTCCAACATGTGAAGTATTTTTATCCTTACAGCAAGGACAAGACCACTTATACTTATGATAAGGCAAGTCGCATTGAAGAAAGGCTTTCTATGAACAAGGCTTTTCAGTATAAATACTTGTTTGAAAACACGGAAGACAAGGAATGCCTGGATCTTCTATTTGCCAATGTGGATGATCCCAACGACACCGTGGAGTCTATCATTAACTATATTATAGCAGGTAGTGGAAAATTCAGCAATGTAGAAACTTGGAGCGATCTGAGACAAGCCCTTCAAGAGCAAGCTAATCCTACGGAAAAGGCAGGGAGTGGTAAGGAAATATCAGTACTCAGCTGGAGAAAGTTTTATAGGTTGTTCAATAAAAGCTATCAGAAGAATCAGGAGATGTTCACCAATCGTTTAGGAGGTGAAACAAGTGTTAGACTAAGGAACAAAATAGCGGAAATCAAAAACAATGATGTCTTCGTGGTGGACGTGGCAAAGTTGGACGAGGAATCGCAAGGCTTCGTCTTTGGTGATGTGATGCGTGCCGTTTATAATCTTAAGTTGGGAAGTACAGATAGGGACGATAATGACATTCCGAGCCGAATCGTTATCTTCGTTGACGAGCTGAACAAGTACGCTTCCAACGATGTACCTAAGTCTTCGCCCATCCTGCATCAGATATTAGACATAACAGAACGCGGTCGCTCGTTAGGTATCATACTCTTCGGAGCAGAGCAATTCGTTAGCGATATCCACAAACGAGTAAAGGGAAACTGCGCTACGCAGGCTTTTGGGCGAACTAATGCCATAGAGATAGCAAAGGAGGACTTTCGTTTTGTGCCGTCTGTATATAAGACGATGCTAACGAGGTTGAAGCAAGGAGAATACATCATACAAAATCCGATATTCCGCTCCATGCTCAACATCAAGTTTCCTAAACCAATATATTTATATTACGAATAAGAAAAGATATGACAGAATCAATCATTGGGAAAAATGTAATAGAGTCGCTCACTACAGGAATGTATGAGAATCCGCTCTTCGTTTACAGAGAATACATACAGAATGCCGCCGATGCTGTAGATCATGCGGTAAAGGCTGGCATTCTGCAAAAAGGTGAAGAGACTATTTCTATAAGAATAAAAGACGAGCGACAAGAAATTATCATAGAGGATAATGCTACAGGTATAGAGTCTGCCAAGTCCTTTAGTATATTACGTAATATAGCAAAGTCCACCAAGCAAAAAGGTATCGATAAAGGCTTTCGGGGCATTGGCCGATTGGGCGGTCTTGCATATTGCCAAAAGCTCACCTTCGTGACTTCTTACAAGGGTGAAGAAGTCAAGTCTATAGTTACCTGGGATGCAGGGAAGTTGCAGAATCTCATCAATGATACGGTTGATAAGTCAAGCGGAGAGGAAGTAGTAAAAAAAGTAACCTCTTTCGAATCAAAAAAAGAAGACAAGGAAAAGCATTATTTCAAGGTTATTATGGAAGATGTCACCTTGGGAGATTTGCTTAACGTAGATGAGGTGACCAACTATCTCCAAATGGTTGCTCCAATAGACATCAAAAGTTCATTCTTATACAAAAAAGAAATACAAAAGTTCATGAATGAGCACCAACTTTCCGTAGATACTTATAACATCTACATTAACGGCGACCAAATCTTTAAGCCGTATAATTCTAAGATTTACTCATTCGACAAAACTGGCAACAAAAAGACTGCAGGTGAAGTTTATCAAATAAATTTCTTTAACAGAAATGGCGACAATGGCGAACCTTTGTTTTGGGGATGGTTTTCCATGACAAGTTTGGAGGGGCAAATTCCTTCTGCTAACTTGGCAAGAGGTATTAGATTACGTTCTGCTAACATTCAGATAGGGGATTCCGAGATTTGCAAGAAGTTCTTTACGAATACCTCAGACCAAAGATTTTCGTTTTATTTTTTCGGAGAGTTACATGCCCTGAATAGTAAGTTGATTCCTAACTCTCGTCGTGATTATTTCGAAGATAACGATATTTGCAAAGAGTTTGAAAATGCAGTAAAAGAAGAATTTTCGAAGCTAAAGAAATACTGTTATGAGGTTTCAAATTTGAAAAGTTGCTACAAGAAAATCTCATCGGCAGAGAAAGTAAAGAAAGAAATAGAAGAAAAAAACGAAAAAGGTTATACAAATAAAGAGGAACAAGATAATTTATACAAGCAATTTAAAGAACAAAAAGAGAAGGAAAAGAAAGCAAGAAAGGATCTTGATGCCCAACTTGCCAAGCTCAAAAATTCTGGCTCTCCTGTAGTATCGCTCGTTGACCGAATAGAGGAAAGTTATAGTCTTGGCGTTGCCTCCTGCCAGTCTTCATCTCCTTCTTCTCTTACGGAGCCAGAGCCTATGCCTGCATCAATCAAGCCAAAGTTCCGCACTGATGGCAAGGCATACTCCAAAATGTCGAAAGCAGAGCGTAAACTTGTGGGCAAGATTTACTCGGTTATCTCCAAGGTCTTTCCAGACGAAGGTATGCGCAACTCTCTCATAGACAAAATAGAGGAGGAAATCACAAAATGAAACGTAAGATATTGCTGATAGAACCCAACTATAAGAATAAGTTTCCTCCGATAGCACTCATGAAACTCTCGACTTATTTTAAGTTGAGAGGGGATGATGTGGTCTTTTACAAAGGCGACTTGAAGGACTTTGTGATTCGAGAGATAACAGAAGAATGTATCGAAAAGCTCAACGATATAGACTCCAGTATCAACTGGAAGTTGAAGGGACATTATATATTCGAGTTCATCAAGAACCGAAGAAAAACAGACCTTGAGGCTATAGGCATAGATAGATCCAAGTATGCCATCTTGTTATATCCTTGGTTGGAATATTACAAGAGATATTTCCACACCAAGGAATATCAAAAGCATCCCAAGTGGGACTGGGTGGGAGTAACAACCCTCTTCACGTTCTATTGGAAAATTACTATAGACACAATTTTGTTTGCCAAAAATTTGGTAAAAGACCCTGAGCATAATCTCATGATAGGTGGTGTATTGGCTTCCATCCAACCAGACGAGATAGAGGAAGCTACAGGCATCAGACCGCATTGCGGAACTCTTCATACCCGCCATACGGGAGATGTTGCTGGCGATATAGACGATGATAACCCGTATATTATTGACGAGTTGCCTTTAGACTATTCTATTTTGGAGGAAATCGACTATGTGTATCCCGACAACAATGCCTATTATAGTTACTCAACACGTGGCTGTATCCGTCATTGTCCTTTCTGTGCTGTGCCGATATTGGAGCCGAAGTATGCCGCTTATCTGCCGCTTCATGACCGCATCACACGAACTCGAAAACTGTATGGTGAACAGCAAAACTTGTTGCTGATGGATAACAATGTGTTGGCTTCCAAGGACTTGGCGACCATCATAAAAGATATTAAGTCTTGTGGTTTTACCAAAGACTCTAAATATTTCGAGCCAGACTACTACGAGATAGCCATCAGAAACTTGCGTTTGCACATCAATGACAGGGGGTATATTCGGAAATGCCAAAAGTTGTTGGCAGAACTCAATCTTTCCAAGTCTCTTTCAGAGGAGGATCGAGAACGGATTTTTACCATAAGGGATGAATACGGATTGCTCCATTTTGAGTCTTGCACTCGTGAGGCGATATTAGGAAGCTATTATCTGTTTGCACCTTATTTCGCCAAGAAAGCGAAAAAGCATATCAAAAGGGGACGAATCAGATACGTGGATTTCAACCAAGGTGTAGATGCACGCCTCTTCACTGAAGAGCGAGTCAGCTTGTTGGCACAAATCCCTATCAAGCCCTTGCGTATTGCATTCGATGACATGAAAACAGAAAAGGCGTATGTCAAGGCATTGACTATCAGTGCAGAGCATGGATTTAAAAGTTTCTCCAACTATCTGCTCTACAACTTTAAGGACGACCCGATAGATTTATATCGAAGAATGAGAATCAATGTCGATTTGTGTGAGAAACTGAATGTGGACATCTATTCGTTCCCAATGAAGTATCATCCGATACGTGACGAGCATAGCCATGATCGAGATTATATTGGCGAGAAATGGAATAAGAAGTACGTTCGTGCTGTGCAAGCCATACTCAATGCTACCAAAGGGAAAATAGGAAGAGGGGTATCCTTCTTCGAGAAAGCTTTTGGCAGGAATGAGGAAGAGTTTATGGAACTTCTCATCATGCCTGAGACGTTCATCATATTCCGATTGTTCTTTGAACATTTAGGATATACAGCCAAATGGAGGGAGAAGATGAATGCTCTAAGTGAAAGCGAGAAAGAGGAACTATATCCTATTGTTTTCAAAAACGACTTCAATAACATTGATGAACTTACAGCCAGCACTAAGCTAAAGGACGTATTGAGGTTCTATAAAAACTACCGTTCGGAGATTGCCGATCACAATTCAGAATTATATCAACTGAAAGTGCAATTCGATGAAGAAATGAAACACAAAAAGAAATGAGTAATAAACAAGCCATCGAGCAACAACTGAACCACATCATAGAGAATACGGACAGGCTGGAAACCATATATTCCACGTCTGCCCAATTCTTTTCGATGGTGTCTCTATCATACGAGTTGATAGACCTTATAGGAAAACTAAACGAAGAGGAGAAGAATTTGTTTTTTTTCCCTCCTTTGTTTGTTGACTATTCGAATCAAGATAGTATGGCATGTTTTCCGTTTGCAGAGCAGTTGGAAAGGTTACATGAAGCAACGCTACACATTCGAGAATATACTTTCTCGGCAGAATCAGTCCATACACAGTCGCTCCCCATTTTAATGGAAAATGAGGAGCGCAAACCAGCTTTGTCTCAATTTTTTGTTTCGAAAAAGGACTTTGAAGTTGCGCCTGCTAAATTCAACTTGCCAGAATGCAATGAGGTTATCAGTGGTGGTTTCGAAGGTCCTGTCCAAACTTTAGTCCATTTGTTTTATCTCATCGCCAAGCATCTGTCAAATATCCAGTATCGCATATTGCACCCAGACTTTAGCCTTGTGTTAAGAAAAGAAAAAGAATATCTTAAAACTCTCCCTATATGGAAAAACGAGATGAACGAATTTCGTACCAACAAAGCTTTTGACACTCAAGATGCAACAAATGGGGAAATCAGAATTTTTTTGAAAGAATACAGAAAGAGAAAGAATCAAGAGATGAAGCGCCTGTCTTTCTTCGGAATCATTCAAGGTGGGCTCAAGTGTGATTCTCAGAATCTTGATGTGGTTTTAATTGTCGCCAGATTGCACGCCATGCACAAAGAAATAGATGTAAGGGAGTTTTATACTTTTGTCTCTATTGTTTGTCTCAATGATGTCATCCATGGGGAAATGCTGCAAAATGAGCGTTCTGAAGAACAACAACAGCCTCACAATACTACATACAACAGTCTGAATGTGTATGGTGATTTCAACTATTGTCCTAATGGACCTCAAAAGGATGCTGCCAGGGATTTTTCTGCCCGAAAGGATAGAGACAACACCGACTCTCTGGGCAATCACATTTTCGATACAAAAATCTTCGACTCTGACGATAAGCTGAATGCCTTGCTTGGTGAGATTGCCAGGAGTATCGACCTTGGCGAGTACAACGTCATCTATGGTTCTAATGAGCATGGCAGAATTAATCCTTCAGCCAAGAACGAATGGTATTATATCTTTGAGGCCTTACAGGAGGCAGGCGTATGTCGTCAATCTGTGGGCGACAAAGAGTTTGTGGCTCAGATGATGGAATGGTTCCCCACGGTATTCTCCTATGATACTCCTGAGGAAATGAAGTTGATGACTGACAGGTTGCGCAAGTCTATTTCCCGTGAGCGCACCTTATGGAAATATGGCAGCACAAAGGAGGTGACCAAATTGAAAGATATGTGGGCAAGGCGCTATCAACTTGGTGTTGCCTACGAGAAGGTGAGTCGATTCTATGAGATAGCCTATAAGGGACTTTATATGCGGCTCGTGGAGATGAAAAAGGAGTTGAACAGTGTAAAATAGTTAAATTAACTCATGTTGGTGTAAAAAACATCCGAGATATTTTGTTTATTCCATTTTATTTCCTAATTTTGCAGCAGAGTTCATCCATCATTTGAAGGAAGGAAATCGAAGGACGTTAGGTCAAGATACCTTGCGTCCTTTGCTGTTTATTGTAGATTGGCTTGTTACAAGAGAGTGTTGTTTCTTCGTAGGTAGAGACGTTCTATCTTGTTGCGCATTTTGTCTTTTCCTTCTAATTTGTATGCTGTCAGCATATAATAATAGGGATAGATGTACTCATTCCCGTGTGCGTCTTTTTTCTTTGCTTCTTTAGGCTCCAGTACTATCACATATTGCTCAGTCTTGTCATAGATGTAAGTTCTTTTTTCTCGGCCATTTTTTGTCGAAAAAATGAGCATGTCGTTTGTCTTGTGTTCCTCTATATGAAATTTTATCCAATGCAATCGTATGCTCCTTGCCCGGTCGTATTCACGATGATTGGTATCATGATTAATGACTTTTGTGGTCAAGTGCCAGAATAGCATCTCTAGCTTGTCCATTCCTTCTCTTGGGACTGGATATATTTTCTTGTCCCTGAACGAAAGGGTATTGTTGTCTTGAATATCTCTGTTGAAGATTCTGCGTAGCGAGACTTTTCTTTCAGCTGGTGTCATCGCATCCACTTCAAGAAGAGCATTGTATTGTTTGATAAGATTAAACATTATTTCAAGTTTATGAAGTAAAGATTTAGTTTGTTTGAAGAGTTTGAATGCGCTAAGTCTGGGCAATGTTTTCTGATTTGTGCCAAGACCTTCTTTTTTGCGCTACTTTTCTTCTCTGGTACATTAATCTCGTATGAAATGGCTCCCATCAATAGGTCTGTTAATTGCAACAGGATGCTCTCTTCTGAGCGTATGCACTGCACTTTCCGAAATACGCCAAACTGTACATTCAAGATGTCTTTCAGTTTATTAGCCTTTGTGCTCGACCATGTGTCCTTGATGTCTAGAAATACATTGTAATGGTCTGTTGTGTCGATTTTGTAGTTTAAAAGCCTATAATACATCTTGTAATAAAAATCGTCATACATAGTATTGGGGGCTTCGAGCTTGAATTGTTCTTTGTGTATACCAATGGCACGAAACTTTAGGTCGGTATCGAAAAAGTAGTCTATAAGCTCAATATAGAACTGGAGCTTAGACTGTGATACGTTAGTCCATTTGATCTCAGCATAGAAATGATGTTTTTTCTTGATTTCCTTGATTCGCTCCGAGTGTCTTTTTACTTGTGGATAGGCGCAACTAATGTTGCCAAGCAGCATATATGGCTTGTGGTCGTGCTCCAAATGACAGCTCTCATCACAATATATATTAAAAGTCTTGTTTGCCATGTTGTTTTAATTTTTGGCAAAGATAAGCATTTTTTCTTAAAAGGCAAACCTTTTGTGCAATATCTTGAAGATATTCACTAAACGACTTTTGAATTAGACGCTTTGTTCGACAGATTAGACGAAAAAACACGAATCGATTAGACAGATTAGACCTGCAGCTCTTTGCTTTGTCTTTTCTTTTGCCATCCCTGTTTTTTGTCCTACATTTGTTGTGGATTTCAGAACCAATACCGAATTTTGAAGTCCGTTGGATTCTTGTTTAAGCCAAGTTGTTGGCGGGGCTATAATGTTTCCCACTCGCTCTTTGACAAGGTTGATACAACAAATATGAATAAAAGTTGTTCCAGGATGGGGTTTCTTCCCATTCTGTGTTTTCTTAAAATTTCCTAACTTTCTCCATGAAACGCAGGAAATGACTCTAACAGCTGTTGCCATTATTGCTTTTGTTTCCGTTTATCTGCTTGAATGATATGTCTATGAACGGAAACAAAGTTTTGGCGACATTTTTCAAGAATATTTTAAATGAATTTCAATTTTCAATAATATGGTAAAATCAATTAATCAGAAGGTTGTGGCAGCAGACAAACTCGTTGCCAGCCACAAATTAGATGGTTGCTTGCAGAACGTAGCCGTCATGGTGTTCAATAATCCTGAGTTCGGATGCATCCGCATCTTGACCGACGAAAAAGGCGAGCCTCAGTTTTGCGGCAAAGACGTGTGCGGTGCGCTGGGGTATGTTCAGGCTGACAAGGCTATAGCAAGACATGTCGATGAAGATGACCGTACGAAACGTACGATATCAACTCCTATTATCAGTCACGGAAAAGCTACATGCAGGTTTAAGCGGATGCAGATGTTGTTTGTGGCAGAGAGCGGATTCTATGCGCTGGTGCTTGGCTCGAAGCTCCCCACAGCGCAGCGGTTCAAGCACTGGGTCACCTCGGAGGTGCTGCCGCAAATTCGCAAGACGGGTGGGTTCATTCCGCTCCACGAAGGCGAGAGCGATGAGGAGGTCGTCCGCAAGACCGAGGAGATTCTTCGCAAGACGCTTCGGGAGAAGGATTCCTTCATAGCCCAGCAGGACAAGCTCATCAGCGAGCAGAAAGTGCTTCTGGAACAAAAGAACAGACGGATAGCCGATCAGGATGTGGAAATCGACCGACTGCTGCCCAAGGCTCTCTACACCGACAGCGTGCTCGAAAGTATCTCGTGCTACACCACCACGCAGATAGCCAAGGAGCTGGGCATGACGGCACAGGAACTGAACCGATGGCTCTGCGCTGAACGGATTCAGTACTACCAGAGCGGACAGTATATGCTCTATGCCGACTATGCCCACCGCGGACTGGCGAAGAGCCGAACCCACTATGACCTCTTTGTGGGAAGAGACACCGTGCTAACCCGCATGTACCTCGTGTGGACGGAGAAGGGACGGGAGTTTATTCATCTGAGGGCTAAAGGAGTTAGGGAGTTAAAGGAGTAAAAGGAGTTAAGGAGTTAAGGAGTTAAAGGAGTTAAGACAACAGTCCTTGTGGGTGTATTCATTAAGCAGCACGCCCTGAAAGGGCAGAAGCTCCTAGCCCAGGGCAACGCCCTGGGTATA
>OLGJ01001016.1_pt1 | contig 13888 bp, 7 predicted proteins | sample 1605431 | NCBI WGS metagenome assembly OLGJ01 (sample SAMEA3888920, study PRJEB22519) | human gut metagenome | biome: human gut; feature: human-associated habitat; material: faeces | place: Denmark | collected 2009
AAGGAGTGTTCTGAGTATAAAGACAAAGTTGTGTTCTTTATTGGAATAGACCCAGAGAAATCTTCTAGTGAAGAAGTATATAGAACAGGGCAAGTTGTTGGGGTAAGAAATGAGACTCCTTTAATTGCACACTTCAGTAAGTATATACATTCCTTGAAGGATGGAACTAGATTCTGTTTTATTGATGAATTAGCAGGAAAGAGGATAGGATTATGGAATTAATAAGTAAAATATTTAGGCACAATGAAACTGATTAAACCATCATTTGAGATATGGGAACAACCTTCTGGACTTGAAGGAGTATATAAACAGATAGAGAGAGCAGGCAGAATATGCTATAAGTCAGAGGACAAGATTACAGAAGATTCTGCCAAGTCATTTGTAGATAGAATGATTAAGTCTGGTCATGGTGCTATGTCAGAGCATGGTACAGTATATCTTAAAGTATTCAATGTTATTGAAAACTCTGAGCTGATTGATAAATATAAGTCTAATAAGTATTCAGTAGTTAAAGAAGGAACAGAGGTATATAATTGTCATGGTGATATACTTTATGGAAGTTGTAAGTGCATTACTACTAACTACAGAGTATTGGTAGAGAATGGCTGGCTTGATGACTTAAAGTATATCTGTAAACCTACAGAGTTCCATGAGAAGAGAATCACTGTACACTTTGTATGTGATAGAGGCGTATCACATGAGTTTGTAAGGCATAAATTACTTTGTGCCGCCTAATGGTAACATTAGGGCAATAACCCAGTGAATTGCTGGAAGGCTAAAATTTAATATTTATTAACAAAATTTGATTAGGTGAATTAACCTTAACTAGATTTACTAAATTACAACGTTCAGCTGAGAAAAGAAACATAGAGTTCCTAGTATCTTTAGAATGTCTAAGTAATCTGTACGAATCTCAGAATCACATATGTGCAATAACTGGCAGGCACATTAACTCTATAGGTGAGGCATCTTTGGATAGGATAGACTCATCTAAGGGATATATAGAGGGGAACGTACAATGGACTACTTATCAAGCTAATGTGAGTAAACACACTATGACAATGGAAGAATTGTATCAATTTTGTAAAGATGTATTAAATCATGCTAATCAGCAGCCAAGCCAACCTTTAACAAAGTTGGAAGGTTCAGAGACTAACAGTTGAAACTATGGAACAAATTGGAATTATAGCATTATTTACCACAATTCTGGCGTGGATTATTCCCGCTGGAATACAAGAATATAGAAATGAAAAGATTAGTAAAGAAAAATAATTGTAAATATCAAATATTTATAGAATTGTTTCCATATGCCTTATGTGAGAAACAAGGATATATTCCTGTTTGGTGTCCTAATAATTGCTCCATAGAATATAATACTGACACGAGTGCTGGGCATCCTATGGAGGATGATGATATAGTCCGATACTCCTTGGAAACGAGGAGAGTTAAGGATAAAGAGCCTTAACATAACAAATGAGAGTATTCAGCTTTGCTCAGGAAAGTACAAGGTATTGTAACTATTCCAAGGATAAGTTTGGCAATGAATGCACATTCATATACCCTAATTGGTTCAATAAGTACTTTGAAGATAATTATTCAAATCTTAATATTAGAGATTGGCAGACAGGATTAGATATAGCTTGTGCAGAGACTAACTGGATATATGCTATGTTATATGCAGAAAAAGCCTACTTTAGTAGTATAAGTAACGGGATGAAACCTCAACAAGCAAGGACAGTATTACCTAATTCTTTAAAAACAGAATTAGTAATGACAGGATTTGTATCTGATTGGAATCACTTCTTTGACCTAAGAGCAAGAGGTACTACAGGTGCTCCACATCCTCAGGCTAAGGAATTAGCAGAACCTCTAATGAAAGAGTTTATTGCAAGAAAGTATATTAATAACTAAAAAAAAAAGTATGGCTTTTGGTACGAAGAAATCAGTTGTAGCTGCACCTTCTTTCAGTGAAAGAATGGCAAGCATTGAGTCTATGTTTAAGACTGCACATGAGAATGCAAGTAATCTCCATGCAGAAATGGAGTCAGAGATTGCAAAGAAGGAATCTCAAATTGCTGCATTGCAGGAAGACATCAAAACTATTGGTGTTACTAAGCAGGAGGCTGAAACATTTATGTCTAATATAGAAAAGCTTATTTGATATGATTGAGCAAATAAATCAGTTAAAGCAAGGTTCCATTATTAGTGAGAGTTCTCACTATATTGTGAACAGAGTATCAGGCTCTAATGCTTAGCTTACTCATTTTAAGAGTGGTGACTGGTATGAGCTATCTGAAGAACAAATGCAGCAAAGAATCTTATTACTGAGCTGGTTAATAACCCTGTACTTCCTTATGAAGAAGGTGAAGATAGAGTTCTTAGAGGCTATAAGATTCAATTTGAATCAAGAGATGGCAGATATGATTGTGTAGATATGGATATTACTAAGACTGATAAAGAGTCAGGTATTAGACCAGTCAATATCAACACTATCAAGTGGCTTATATTCAATGGTGTCAAGTACATTGTTGAGTAATCTTATAAGGAGGAGTAAGTTAATCACTTATTCCTCCTTAACTTCTTCCCATAATACCTTGTGTATTACAATTAAATTCCTTACATTTGCACAAATAATACTTTTAATTATATGAGTTGTTTAGTTATAACACCAGAAATTAGAGAATTAGCTAAGAAGTTTCCTAATGAAACAGAGCAATCAATACTTAACTTGGTTGGACTGTGGCAGGAAAAGAATAATAAGTCTATTGAGGATATTCCATTAGGCAGTGAACTCAATGATTTTATTAAGGAGCTGAGAAGTAGTGAAGCTACTAAACAGCTTGATGAGGCACTTAGCAGTTCTTTTAATACTCCAAGGATTACTTCTGTTGAGGAGCAGCAAAAGGTGGACTTACTCTTTGACCCAACAACAAGAAGAGACAGAGTAGCACTTATTGCAAGACTCTTCAGTAATGAAGTTGATAGTGCCCTACAGGAGATGACTGATTCTTTGAAGAGAAGAATTGATAATGTAAATGGTGTAGAGAAAGAGGGATTGCAGGCTGAGCTTAATAGCTTGGACAGACTCTCTGCCATAAGGAAATATACACCTGCTGGTATATTTAAGAGAGTAGCCAATATCTTCAATTCTTATGTGCAAGATACTGAGGAAGGCAGAACCCAGCAGGAACTTAATGCAATCAACTCCATGAAAGGTGCAGATAAGTTCTCTGATGAGCAGAAATTAGAAGCTGCCAAGAAGAAAGCTGCTTATAAGAATCAGGAGTATAAGAAGATAGTTGATGACCCTTATGTCTATAAGGCTCTTGCTGAGGAAGCAAGTACTTTGCTTGTAATGACTGAGGGTATTAGGATAGACCCCAACTACATTGCACCTGCTGATGCAAACCTTAATGATGATGACCCTGATGGTAACAGTGAGGTAGATAATGAAGCAGAGGATTGGAGACAAGAAGAGGCTTATAAGGATGGATGGATGACCAATTTCAGACAAGTAAGTTCTCATGAGTCACTGTCACAGGCTGTAAGAAAAGTAATCAGACAAGTACCTAAACTTGACTATAGAGGTAAATATGAAAAGGATGATTTGGGTTTCACAAGATACCTTGATGCAGACTATGTCCATGCTACCTTCATTGACAAGTTAAAGGATATGATTAACTCTGATGATATGATTCCTCTCATGGAGGATTTACAAAAAATCAAGCCTTGGGTAAAGCAGGTTACCAAGCTTATTCAAGGTGATGAGACTTTGTTCTCTCAATTCTATCAGGACTTCAGGAAGGATTATATGCCTTATTGGATTCAGAAGAAGAGGATAATGCCTGATGGTACACTCAAGATGGAAACTATTGCCATCAATAAGCCTGAAGGTGTGTATTATCTCCTTGATGCTTGGAGAGATAACTATGAGAATGGAGTACAGCTTGATGATGATAGTGTATATGAGAAGAATGGGGAAATAAACAAGGATAATGCAGCTAAAGGTTTACAATGGACTGAGACATTGAACAATATGTTCCAGAACCTTGATACAGAATCCAGACTTCAACTCTTGGAGAGAGAAGATGTATGGAGTACCATAATGAAGTTACTTCATATGTTAGGTATTGATGCCAATCCTTCTGTATTGAAGACTGCATTAACTGATATAAAGACAGCTCCAGGCATCACATTTACTGACCCAATCATGCTTCTTTTACCACAATTGAATGTTATATTCAGTGGTATTAAGAAAGGTGAAGTCAAGTCTGAGACAAGGGAGGATGGTACTGAGAAGAGAGGAGACCTTATCAATACTTTTGGCTCTGCTTACAATATGATTGCAAGTATGATGGCAGAAGTAACTGAGGATGCTATTGAGAGCAGTGTCAGAGAGAATGATAAGTCTTACTATTCTCATGTTACTCCTAACTATTTAGGCAAACTTATTAAGAATCTCAAGAATGTTATGAATAACAAGGAGAGATTTGAACAGTTTATGCAGACTGAGTTCAAGGATTATGAGTGGTTCTTTAAGGATGGTCATTGGAGAAATGACTGGCTAAGACAGCTTGCAGAGTCTGATGAATTGAGAAGAGGTCTTAACCATAAAGTAGTATTGAACTCTGATAAGGTAGACTATACTAATTGGGATGATTTGGATTATACTTTAGCACTTCTAGTGGAATATTGGGGTGACCCTGATTCTGCCAAATCTAGCATAAAGTATGCTTGGTACCATGTACCTATACTCTCAGATAGTCCCTCTGCCGAGTTTATCAAATTCAGAAAGTACACCACAGGAGATGTATTGGATGAGAATGGTAAGAAGAGGCTCTATGATGATGTTATCCTTGACAAGTTAGTAGACTTGGTTAATCAGGAATATGACAGAATTATGCTGGTCAGAGAGAGGGATGAGGCATATCAGAGAGGTGATAGAAGTGTTGAGCCCATAGCAAACTATGATATTGTCAGGAAGAAAGATGGCTCTATAAAAAGTCTTGGAGGTGCAGAATTTAAGTTCCTGCCTACTCTTAATAATATCAAATATGACAATGGGGAAACCTTCATTGACAGACTTAACAGGCTTAGAAATGAAGGCACAGGTGCTGAACTTAGACTGTTTCTAAGAGAAACACTTAATGACATGATGGAAGATGGTTTTGAACAAACCTACAGGGATTGGATGGCAGTAGGTCTACTTGATGAGCTTCCTAATGGCAAATACAAGTACTTGCCTTTTGAAGGACAGTCCAAGCAAAACAGCATAACTGCAAGAGCACTTATCAAAGCTAAAGATGCTTTGGGTTCTCTATGGAACACCAATATGGAACTCTTACTTAGAGCCTATAACAATAATAGTGCTTTTGGTACCAGAGAAGCAAACAACTTGATGGGGCAGATTAGTAATTTACTCATAGATAAGGCTACAAGAGGTGAGATGGAATTGAAAGATGCCCAATCAATCTCAAGGAGCCTATTTGTAAAGAACAATGCTAAAGATGCTCTCAGAGAGTATTATTGGAATAGTAAGTTAGCTACTTCACAGATTATCCAACTTACTACCACTGACCTTGCTTTCTACAAGAACCTTGAGGACTTTCAGAAGAGATATAAGGAGGTTCATGCTCCTGCCCTCAGACTGAATACTAAAGCTACTTATAAAGGTGAGAGAATTGGCAGAGATTGGGAAAGAACTATTTACTTGAAGGATGATGAAATAGTGTCTTCTGTACTTGAAAATATTAGGACTGTGCTTGATGAAAGGGTCAGAAAGAATGAGATGACCAAGACAGACAGGGATAATATCATTAGCAAGTTCAGAAATGTGAATGTAGCAGATGCCCAAGCTTATAGAAGCCTGAGTTCTTATAGAGCTATTCTAGGAATGTCAGGACAGTGGACAGATGATATGGAACAGGCATATAACAATTTCAAGAATGGAGATTGGAATATAAAGGACTTCAATATCATTTGGCAGACCAAGAAGCCTTATGTCTATACACAAGTCAACAATAACAGTGGGGTTGAAGGGCATACTGGAATCAAAACCCCTGTGCAACATAAGAACTCAGAGTTTCTGTTACTTGCAATGCATGAGTTGGTAGCTGGCCCATTAGGAAGGTCAAGCAAGCTAAAAGCCATAAATAGGTTTATGAAGGATAATCAGATTGATGTGGTACAATTTGAATCCACCACTAAGGTTGGGAAACAAGGTGTCATAGATTTGAATGATGTAAGTACAGAGGACGAAGTCACCCAAAGACTAAAGGATACTACAGGTATCGGATTTGGTAATGAGAATCCTAATGTAGTACATAAGGTATCTTATGAGGATTATGGTATTCAGACTGCAACTCCTGAGCATGCTATTGATGCAGTCCAATTGGTAGGTACTCAGATTAGAAAGCTTATTACTGCTGACATTAGTGATGATACTACCATTACAGTGGATGGCAGAAGCATGACTAAAAAAGAGTGGCTTGACTTGTATAATGCTATCAATACTGAGAATATCCTACAAGCATTTGCTGATGTGGATGAGATATTCAAAGACTCAAAGGAAGTGGAGAAAATCCTACTTGAAGAGATTAGAGGTAATCAGAGATATGGCATGGATATGATGAGGGCCTGTACTCTTGATGAGAACAATAACTTCAATATACCCCTCTTTGACCCTGTACAATCTCAAAGGGTACAGACACTTCTTAATAGTGTAATCAAGAGTAGAATCACTAAACAGAAGATTAGAGGAGGAGCTTTAATTCAGGTATCTGATTATGGCTTAACTGATGAGCTTAATGTAGTATTCAAAGATAAAGATGGTAATCTGATGTCTTGGGATAAGTATTCTAAAGAGCATAGAAATGCTACCAGAGAAGAATATGAAGCATTTGTAAATGAAGCAAGAAAGAATGGTGGATTATCAATTGCTTACCTTGAGTGCTATATGCCTGCATATAGTAGAGAGTTCTATGAACCTCTCATGGACCCAAATACTCACCAGCTTGATGTAACTAAACTTCCTGAGGATTTGAGAAAGTTGATTGGATATAGAGTTCCAACAGAGGATAAGTACTCAATGGCTCCTCTGTATATTAAGGGATTCCTTCCTCAACAGAATGGTTCTGCAATCATGCTTCCTGCTGAGATTACTACTCTATCAGGTTCTGACTTTGATGTGGATAAGATGTATATCATGTTACCTGAGTTCAGAGTTAAGAAATATGATATGAGACAGGCAAGAGAAGACTATGCAAGAATGAATAGCTTATTCAATCAAGTATTGTCACAATTCACTCATAGCCAGTTGGCAGAAGATATTCTCAATGCAGATACTGATGACTTTAAGGAATGGTTCAAGGAGAATAAGGAGAAGTACAGACTTGCCAAGCCTATTATAAGTAAGGTAAAGTATGACTTCAATAAGTCTCCACAGGAGAACAGTCTTGAGGCAAGAAATAACTTGCTGATAGATATGATGTATGGAGTCTTGACTAATGCAGATACAGCTTCAAAGATTCTTAACCCAGGTGGTTTTGACTATCAGAAGAAGTCTGCAAGAATAATGACTATTCTCAATGATTCTTATGAGAGTGGCTTGGTTAAGGCTCTAAGTGAAGGTGGTGTTAAGTTTAATAAGACTATTAAGAGGGCAGGAAAGGAAATAAAAGCCCCAATATCTTCCTACCTTTTTGACTTGCCATTAGAGTTATCTAATGAGGAGAGAGAGGAAAGGAAGAAGAAAGGGGAGCCTTTCATAAGTCTTACTGAATTAGCAGAGAAAACAAAGGTCAAAATGGACCCATTATCACCAAGAACTCAAGTAATGTTACATCAACAGAACATGACTGGTGCTAAGTTGATTGGTATTTATGCCAACCATAATGCAAACCATGCTTTAATGCAACATACTCAGTTGGCTTTGGATGAGGAAAATGGTTCATTTACACTGAATGGAAAGAGACTTACATCTTTGCATGATGTCATGAATAGGGATAAGGAATTTATCTCAAAGAACAATGCTGGCTTCCTAGCTGCTTCTGTGGATAATGTGAAAGACCCTGTGCTTGCAGCACTTAATCAGAATACATTTACTGCTGATGCTTCTATGCTTCTTTCAAGGTTAGGTTACAATCCTATTGAAATAGGTTTGCTTATGATGCAGCCTATTGTCCAAGAAATCACTCAAACCTACTTTAGAGAGAGCAGAGAGGGTAAAGGCAAAGATACTATTATTGATGAGGTACTTGACAAGTACAAGGAAAGGGCTGCTCTCAATAGTGACTTGACTTATGATAACTATAAGAACAACAGCTTCTACATTGAAGAGCTTGCAGACAATATAATGCTTGCCAAGGAGGCTGTTACTGATAGGTCTCAGACTTCTGACTTTAGGAAGATAGAGTTCTATCAGAAACAAGTTGCAGTTGGTTATCTGTTCAAGAGAGTCATGAACTCTGCCAATGCTTTGGGTCAATTAGTACAAGCCACAAGGTCTGATACCCAAGGTGGTGCTGCTGGTCCTACTATTGCAGATACAGAGTTGAAGATACAGAAAGTAAAAGACCTGTTAGACCAAATAGAGAGTAATGATAAGTTCCCATTGAAGAATGCCAATGTCATATATGATGATTTGCTTGCAGATAATCCGGATACTGACACTCTTAGAGAAAGATTATTATCAGCTCCTCTCCCATTCTTACAGGCTTTCTATACCCTTGGCTTGCAGACATCAGAGAGAATGTTAGGTTCTTATTTCCCTCAATATACTGAATCATTCAGGGCTGTAATTGATAGCCTTAGAGACTTGACAAAGACTGGCAGGTTAAATGTAAAGACTATGAATAGTGTCTACAATGACTTGCTTGCCTATATAATGTCAAAGAATGGATTCTTTGGTTCTGAGCTGGTTGTAAACCCTGACTCTGAAGTAGGTGATATTATTGTTTCTTCTTCTGAAAAGAGAAAAGATTTCATCAATAACTTCCCTGCTTACTTTAAGAAGGTAGTAACAGACAATGAAGATATAGCTGACCTTGAATTTATTAAGAGACTCAAGGTAATAAGGGCAAATGACACTAATCCTGTGGACACTGTAGTGTTCAAGAATGTAGGTCAATTAAGTCCTACTTTAAGGGAAAGATATATGAGGGATTGGACATCTCTCCTATATATGTCTAATCCTGAAGCTCAGAGACTTGCTCTTAACCTGTTCAGGTACAGCTATTACAGGAATGGCTTCGCATTTGGTCCAAATACCTTCATCCACTTGGCTCCTGTGGCAGTGAGAAACATCATACCGGAGTATATAAGTACACTAAGAAGTCTTACATTATCCAATGATGATTACAGTCAATTTGTAGACCAATATGTCTATAACCACTTGGATGATAGGAAGTTGGTTCCTGAAGTTCCTGACACAGCCTCTGTTCAGTTCATAGGAGAGGATAATAAAATCAAGGATGTGGTTACATTTGTGATTGATGGTGATGCTACCTTTGGTGATAAGAAAGTCATCAAGAAAAGGATAGATACCCCTGATGGTCCAGTCTATGACTTCTTCAAGTATATAGGCAAGAGAATCAGAGGAGGGTATATCTATTACAAGTTACTCTCATTAGGCACTGAGCAGGCTAATGTGGCAACCTATGAAAGGATTGAGCCACTAGGTTTCAGGAACAGTTTCATTGAATATGAGTATGGTAAGGATGCAGAAGAGATGGAAACTGTAATTGATAAGAGCAGGAAGGATTATGACCCTTATGCAGATACATTATCAAGATTTGATGATGGAAATGTGGAAGTGGATTATGATTCCATGCCTGATTATCAAGATATTCCTCAAGTAGATGTGGATGCTTTCCAACAAGTATATGGCACTCCTCTTGATACCTCTGCTCCTAAGACTGATGATATAACATCTATTCAACCTAATACAGAGTACAAGGATGAAAATGGTGACAGTATTTGTGGTGCTCCAATATTATATGAATTGTAAGATATGGCAAAAAGTTGTGCAATTATTCCAAAAGTGAAGAATAGAAATGGTCAAGTAGTGGACAGCAAGTTATTTAAGGACTTGCTGTCCTTCACTTCCAATAATAGGAGTGAAGCTGCAAGACTATATCTTATCACAAAGTCTGACTCTTTTATAAGAGATTGGAATCCAAGATTAGTCTTGGATGAAAACAATGAGCCTACACTGAGAAGTTTATTAAAACAAACTAATCTTAGTAGGGTTATTCCAGACACTAAAGTACTTGAAAGACTCAATAGAGAGATTGGGTATTACAAGAAAGGATTAGATAGACCTGCTCTTTGGGTAAACAATGATGATAATTATCAGAAGTTAAAACAAAGAGCTATAGCCTTTAATCAAAACTCTGAATTTAGGGATGATTATGTGGCTAATATAATCAAGATTCAGGACTCTGAGTCCCCAAGAATATTTATAGGAATAAAGGTTGAGAAAAGAAATAGACTTAACTCTATAAATGCAGATAAGATGGAATACAATGAAAACCTTAATAATAGGTTGAGAAGTATTCTTGAATCCCATGGTATAGGGATAGGTGCTTTGACCGACCTTGAAAAGAGAATGGGCATTCATGGTGTAACTGACTTTGATGTTGCAAGGAATGCGGCAGATGGTCTTATTGAAATGATTAGGCTTGCTAATGGTATCCAAGGTGAGAAGGCTCTTCCTGAAGAGTTTGCACACTTTGCCATTGAGGCCATGGGGGATAATCCTCTTGTGACAAGGCTAGTCAATAATATATCCTCTAATGGGCTGACAGGAGAAATCATGGGTGAGGACTACGATACTTATAATACACTATATCATGGTGATGAGTTTAAGCTGGCAAAAGAAGCTGCGGGTAAATTGCTTGCAAAGCATTTGCTACAAGGTGAAGATATTCCATCAAAGCCCTATAAAAATCTCCTGCAAAGAGTAATCCAAGCAGTTAAGGGTTTCTTTCAGAAACTCAGTGCAAGTCCTATCCAGAGAGCCATGAAGGAGGCTGACAAGAATTTCGGCTCTTTAGCAAGGCAGATACTTGATGGAAGCTTGGATGAGACTATCAATGTTGACAATATCAAATCAAGTGGAGTATTCTATAATACCTCAGAGAGGATAACTAGAGATAAGAAACTACTTCAGGAGATTATTGGCAATGAGCTAAAGAGGCTGAAGATTTACGAAAAAAGAAACCCCAATAGCCAGTTTAGTGCCAACCAAAGGCTCCTTATTGATAGGTTGGATATTGAATTGGCTGATAATAATGAGATAGAAGGCATTTATACATTCCTAGAGAATGCACTTGAAGAGTTATCTAAAGTGAATAACAGGCTTACTATGTTACAGAATACTCCTGCCGCTGATGCAAATGAGAGGGCTAGGGTATTAAGGGATGTGAGGAACTACTTATATAGTTACAAACACATTACTGATGACATAAGAAAATCCCTTGTTGATGAGGAAAAATATGAAGACAACAGATATGGTCAAAGAGTAAGGGTAGCACTTGACAATACAAGTACATTGCTTGGTGACCTGTTTGTCAAATATAATAATGTATCAATGCCTCTCTTTGTTGATTTTATCAAGCCCTTTGTAGGGGAAAGCATTACTGTCCCCTTTGGTAAGTTTAAGGGTAAAACCATGACCGCCGAGGACTTGGTCAAGGTGGCTGACAATGATATATCATTCTTTGACAGGTGGCTTGATTCTATGGCAGACTCCTCAGACTACATGTTGAAGGTAATGGACCAAGCTGTCAAGAAGAGTAAGGAAAATGCAAGGCTTGAGACTATTAATGTCATGAAGGAGTTACAAGCTGCTGCTATTAAGCTGGAACAAGCTGGTATAAAGAATACTAACTGGATGTTTGAAAGGGACAGCAAAGGTAATCTGACAGGTAACTATATATCTGAGATTAACCAAGGCTTATTCAAAGAGAAAGTTAGGGAAATGTTCAAGGCTCTTAATGAGAAGTATGGGCATAATCCTGTTGGTGATTATGCAGAAAAGTATAGGAGGGAAAGACAGGCTTGGTTTGATGCCAACATGGAGATTGTTGATGGAAAGAAACAACCTAAAGTATCCATTTATGGCAATAAGGCTTATCAAAACCTGAATCCTGCTCAGAAAGAGTACTATAATAAGGTTATGGATATAAAGGCCAAGCTAGATTCATACCTTCCTGACAAGTATACTACCTTAACCAATGCAGTTAAGATTAGAAAAGATTTACTTGAAAGGGTAAAGTCTTCTGGTGGTGTAAAGTCCGGAGCAAAACAAATATGGGAAAGTATAAAGGATGAGTTCATCAGAAGGACAGATGATACCGAGTTTGGTGATAGGGCTACTGTGAAAGACTTTGAAGGCAGAGAAGTGCAGGTACTTCCCATCTATTATACCAAGATGAAGAAGGGAGAAAGCCCCAATGACCTGTCTACTGATGTGACATCTACCCTTACAGCTTATGCTGCCATGGCAAATGATTTCAATGAGATGGGTAAGGTAATTGATGTTCTTGAACTTGGCAGGGATATGCTAAGGGAAAGGGAAATAGTACAGGTAAGAGGAGGTAAACCTCTTGCAGAGAAGTTCAAATCTGTAGGAAGAAAGGTAGAATCAGTATTGACTAAGTCAGGAGATGAGACAAGATTCATGCAGAGATTAAATGATTTCTTTGAGATGCAGGTGTATGGCAGGTATATGGCAGACAAGGGAACATTTGGCAATACCAAGATTGATAAAGGAAAGGTAGCTAATTTCGTTAATAGGATGACTTCTCTTAACACATTAGCAATTAACGTCTTATCTGGTATCTCCAATGTGGCTACTGGTGGAGTAATGATGAGGATTGAGTCTTTCTCCGGAGAGTTCTTCAATGAATCCAATACTCTTAGGGCTGACAGGAACTATGGTCAGGCATTGCCTGAGTTCCTTGCAGAGATTGGCAATAGGGTGAAAACAAGCAAACTTGCTTTGTGGGATGAACTATTCAATGTTATGCAGGAATATGAAACTGATGTCAAGGAAGTAAACTTTGACAGGAAGACATGGTTTAGCAGAATGTTTGGTACATCTGCATTATTCCTTATGAATAATGCTGGAGAACATTGGATGCAGAATAGAACCTCATTGGCACTTGCAGATGCTTATAAAATGAAGGCTCCTGATGGCAAAATAGTATCTTTATGGGATGCTATGGAAGTAGTCCCTATTGATAAGAACAATAAGAAGTTAGGTGCTAAACTTCAATTAAAGCAAGGTTATACTAAGGAAGATGGCTCTGCATTCACAAAGGATGATATTATAGCTTTCAGTAGAAAGTCTGCTGCCATAAACCAAAGAATGAATGGTATCTATAATAAAGCTGACAGAAATGCAGTACAAAGGCTGGCTATAGGTAGAATGGCAATAATGTTTAGGAAGTGGGTGAAACCCTCACTTAACAGAAGGTTCAAATCAGCTTCTTACAATATGGACTTACAAACTTGGACTGAAGGTTACTACATAACTACAGGCAGGTTTCTATGGCAGTTGGCACAGGAACTTAGAAAGTCCCAATTTGATATAGTATCAGATTGGAACAAATTATCAAAAACTGAAAAGGCTAATATTAAAAGAGCAGTTACTGAGGTTGCCCATTATTTAGCGATAGTGGCAGTACTTGGAATGATTGATTGGGATGATAAGGATAACAGACCTTGGCTTACTAAGATAGTAGAATATCAACTTAGAAGACTAAAGACAGAAACTGGTGTTTTAATCCCAGGAAAGCCTATGGTTGATGAAGGATTGAAAATTATGAAATCCCCAGCAGCAGCCGTCCAGACAATTCAATCTACTTTAGATTTAGTTGGGTTT
>OLGJ01001022.1_pt1 | contig 13773 bp, 10 predicted proteins | sample 1605431 | NCBI WGS metagenome assembly OLGJ01 (sample SAMEA3888920, study PRJEB22519) | human gut metagenome | biome: human gut; feature: human-associated habitat; material: faeces | place: Denmark | collected 2009
TCTGGGTCCCTATGAGTATGTCCGCATCGCCTCTTCCGAAGCTCTCAAGTATCTGCTCATGAGAATTCTTCTTCGAGGTCGTATCCCTGTCCATCCTTAAGGTCCTGGCCTCCGGGAACAACCTGTGTACCTCCTGCTCGACCTTCTCGGTTCCGACTCCATAGCCTCCTATGAGCTTTGAACCGCACGCCGGACATTTGTCCGGCTCCGGCATTCTGAATCCGCAGTAGTGGCACACAAGCACGCCCTTCTGTGTATTATTTCCAGAGTGCAGTGCCATGGACACGTCACAGTGCGGGCATTTCACTGCCTCTCCGCAGCTCCTGCAGGATACAAAGCTGTTATATCCCCGCTTGTTGATGAACAGCATGATCTGTTCCCGCTTGCTGAGCCTGTCCGCTATATCATTTGCAAGCTCGTCGCTTATTATGGATCTGTTGCCCCGGTGGAGTTCATCCCTGAGATCTACTATGCTTGTCTCTGCCATGGCTCTGCCCTCAACACGGCTGTCCATGGTCCACAGCCTGTACTCACCCGCCAGTGCACGCTTGTAGCTCTCCACAGAAGGAGTTGCGGAACCGAGTATGACACTCGCCCCCTCAAGCCTTGCACGTTCTATGGCAGTCTCCCTTGCGTGATATTTGGGCGGGCTGTCACTCTTATAGCTGCTCTCATGCTCCTCATCTATTATTATAAGTCCCAGCTTCTCAAATGGGGTAAACAGCGCAGACCTCGGGCCTATCACCACATCCACATCGCCCTTCCTTGCGCGCTCAAACTGATCATACTTCTCCCCGTTGCTGAGCTTTGAGTTGACCATGGTCACACGGTCACCAAAGTATCTGGAGAAATATGTCAGTGTCTGATACGTGAGTGCTATCTCAGGTATCAGCACGATCGCCTGTCTGCCCGCGCGGACGACTTCACGGATACACCTCACATACACCTCAGTCTTGCCGCTTCCCGTCACGCCATGAAGAAGATATGTCCTGTGTATACCCTGATCTGCATCACTTACGAAATCATCGACTATCCTCTGCTGGTCACTGTTAAGCTCTATATCAGGAGCCTCAAATGCCTGCTGCCTCACCGCGTCAGACACCACATCCCGGTATCTGCTGTCCTCAACGATACGAACGACACCTTCGTCCTCCATGGCCTTAACCGCCTGATGTGACACATTCAAAGTCCCGGTGGCCTCCGTCATTGGGAGCTCATGTCTCACCATAAGCTCACGGAGGAGCCTGAGCTTTGCCCTGGCATTCTTCTTCATATATCTGTATTCCCATGTGTCCACATCCTCGCATGAAAGGACAACATATCTGACCACCACGGACTTAACCGTTTTTTTCACCGGCATCACCGTCTGGATGGCATTTATCATGGTGGAGCCGTAGTTCTCCTTTATCCACGCCGCAAGGGCAAGGAGCCTTCCCGGAGCTGCCACGCCGTCCTCGCACAGAGAATCTATAGACTTTATCCTGCTCTCATCATATTCCGTGGAATCCGATATCCCTATGACATAGCCTTTTCTCAGATTATTTCCCTTGCCAAATGGAATGTTGACCTGACTTCCTATCTGTATCCTGCCGGCAATATCGTCAGGAATAGCATATTGAAATGTTCTGTCTATCGCCTCATGGGATATATCAATTATCACATCTGCGTACAATCCCCGCATTTTTCTCCTCCAATATCTGCCGTATCATTTCTCTCTCGTCCATTTGTGTCCTGCGTCCCTCTATATCCTGATATGTCTCATGGCCTTTGCCGGCCAGAAGGACTATATCATCCCTGTCCGAAATCTCCAGAGCGTATCTTATAGCATCCAGACGGCTGCATATCTTTACATATTCTCCTCCGCCCTCGAGAACCCCGGTCTCAATATCCGTCATTATCGCCTCCGGGGATTCAAACCTCGGGTTATCACTTGTTATGACCGTCATATCCGCCAGCCTGCCCGACACAAATCCCATACCTTTTCTGCGCCCGGCTGATCTGTTGCCGCCGCATCCGAACAGACATATAAGCCTCTTCGGCCTGTACTGTCTGAGGGTGGTCAGTACATTTTCCAGGCTCACGGCATTGTGGGCATAATCGATGAATATCCTTGCGTATCCCGGAATCTCCACCGGCTCGAGTCTGCCCCTCACCTTCATATCCGACTGCGAATCCTGCATTACCTCCATCGGTATCCCGATGATCCCGCAAGTGGTTACCGCAGCAAGAGAATTGTACACATTGAACTCTCCCGGTATGCCAACAGTCATGTAAGTGCTCTCCCCGTCCGTTCTCTCACACTCATAGCCTATCCCCATAACTCTATGGAGAATGAGCCTGTGTATCGCTCCCGCCATACACACATTGCCATCCCCGGCTGCAGTGTGATTCCTCACACCATAATATACCACTTCAGCCCCTGCATTCACAGCCTCGGCAGCAATACACCCAGAATACATGTCATCTGCATTTATCACCGCAGTCTTACACTTTGAGAACAGGCTTCTCTTCCATCTCCCATACTCGGCAAATGTGCGGTGTTCATTCCGCCCAATGTGATCCGGAGCAAGATTTGTATATACGCATATATCAAATTCTACCCCCGACACACGGCTGTGCATAAGCCCCTGTGACGATACCTCCATGACGCAGTATTCCGCACCATTTGCCACCATGTCTGCAAGCTTGCGATGGAGATATATCGTTCCCGGAGTGGTGTTCACAGATGGTATCTTCCGGATACAGTCATCGATCTCTATGGTTCCCACAAGACCGGTTCTACGTCCCCATCTGTCCAGCATAGACTTTATCATACATGCGACCGTGGTCTTTCCCTTTGTCCCGGTCACACCTATAACCTTCATACTTCGTGACGGAAAATTCCAGAAATTATTACATATCATTCCTATACCGTGGCGATAGTCATACAATCTCACGATCAGTACACCATCGGTATCCCCCCAGCGTCCGGCTGACCGCTCCGCAGGTATGCCGATATCATCTGTCACGACTATACACGCTGCGCCCCTTGCCACGGCATCATCTATATAGCGATGTCCATCTGTTCTCGCACCTCTCCGACACACAAAAAGAGTTCCCTGTGTGACATCTCTGGAATCATCTGCCAGATCCGTAAACTGACAGTCAATGTCCCCTGCCAGGATCTCATAGACCGTGCCTTTTAGAACATCTGACGCCCTCATGATACACCTCCCGTCGACATATTCCTGTTTATTTAGAATATGCCACATCCGGCACAGTTGTGTATCAGAAAAATAGGAGGCTGTGCTAAAAGCTCCAACCTCCATTCTTCTCACTTACCGCTATATATTCCGGTCTGTTAATCCTCGTCTGCTCCGACGATCTTTACCTTTCCATGGTAAACTTCATCTACAGCGATGGATAATGGCTTCTTCTTTGGGTCTGCTGCCACCATAGGCTCCTGACCATCAATGATCTCTCTTGCTCTCTTTGCTGTTGCAAGAACGATTGAATATCTGCTGTTTACTACAGGCTGCTCACCTGGCTCAACCTCTGCATTTACTACTGACATTAAGTCTGTGTATGATGGATGTAACATGATATTATATCCCCTTTCTTATATGATTATTGAAATATTCTTCTAAACTGCTGTCCACTGTTATCCAGTCTAATTTATCAGAGTTTCTTTATCTCTGCAAGCTCTTCTTTTATTCCGGCTATATATCCAAGCTGATTATCTCTTCTGCAGCCATAGCTTCTGATGACTGAATCCACGGTGTGTATACACTCGTCCAGATCATCGTTGACTATGATGTAGTCGTACTTGTCCATGTCCTCAGCTTCCTCTGTGGCCTTTCGGAGTCTCTTGATTATGGTCTCCTCCGACTCTGTTCCTCTTCCTGCCAGTCTGCTCTTAAGCTCGCTTATGCTTGGAGCTGATATAAATATGAGAAGCGCATCAGGGAACTGCTTCTTGACATTGAGCGCGCCCATGACCTCTATCTCGAGTATGACGTCCTTGCCATCAGAAAGCTTCTCCTCAACATACTTCTTTGGAGTTCCATAATAATTCTCTACATACTGTGTCCACTCGATAAATCCGCCGTAGTCAATGAGATTCTCAAAATCCTTGCGATCCATGAAATAATACTCTCTTCCATCGACCTCACCCTCTCTCGGTGATCTTGTCGTCGCCGACACTGAAAGGTTATATCCAAAATCCGACACAAGTCTCTTGACAACTGTGCCCTTTCCAACTCCTGAAAAACCGGATATGACTATGAGCGATCCACGCTTTGTATTCTTATCTGCCATCATCATTACCTCTAAAAATTATGTATTCTATTCCAGATTCTGTATCTGCTCTCTGACCTTCTCTATGTCAGTCTTGAGCTGTATCGCCTTGTCTGACACATCAAGTGAATTGGCCTTTGAAAGTATCGTGTTCGCCTCTCTGTTCATCTCCTGTGCGATGAAGTCCAGCTTCCTGCCAACGCTTCCGCCATCCTCCAGAATCTTCTTCGTGCTGCTGATATGGCTCTTAAGCCTTACAGTCTCCTCGTCCACACATATCTTGTCCGCATATATAACGACCTCTGTGGCGATCCTGTTCTCATCTATAACAGGATTGTCAAGAACCTCTGTGATCTTGTCCGTGAGCTTGCGCCTGTACTCCTCCACAAGTTCAGGTGATATCTCCTCTATATAATCAACGGCAGCTCTCATTCCGTCAAGCTTGTCGATCATGTCCTTCTTAAGGTTCTCTCCCTCTGTTATCCTCGACTGCACGAACATCTTCGCAGCCTCGTCAAGGGATGTCTCTATTATCTTCCACAGCTCATCCTGGTCGACCGCCTGCTCCTCAACCGTGAACACGTCAGGGAAGCCTCCAAGCTGTGCAGGTGTTATGCTGTTCTCAATTCCAAAATCCTTGGACATCTCCTCGAAATATCCCATGTACTTCTCGGCAACGTCCTTGTTGTACTTCAGCTTGACATTGTCATCCGAGAAATCCTCGTATGTGATGAACACGTCAACCTTTCCTCTCTCAATATATTTTTTGAGATATGTTCTTATGTTTGTCTCAAAGAAACTTATCTTCTTCGGGAGCTTTATATTGATGTCGCAGAATCTGTGATTGACTGACTTCATCTCTACAACTATCTTGTATGCATCAGTCACCCTCTCGCTGCGGCCAAATCCTGTCATGCTTTTTACCATATCTGTCTCCTAATATTCCCAGGTTATATGTTGTTTTCAATTACCTGATAACAGATAATATATTATACTTCACACCTGTTTAAAAATCAAATTATTTATTGTACTTCCTCTATTCCCGCAATCCTCGGCTCTGCAATCATCGAGTAATTCGTATGATATATTACAAATCCAGGCTTTGCCCCCGCAGGCTTTTTGATATTTCTGCGCTCGGTATAGTCTATCTCCACCTTCGGTGCCGTCCTTCCAGACGAATAATACGCTGCAAGTCTTGCCGCCTCCTCATATGTAGAATCAGGAAGTTCTCCCGCACCCTCAAGTCTCACGATGACATGGGAACCCGGCATCTTCTTAGCATGGAACCACATATCCCCACCATTTGCGAATTTAAATGTGAGCTCATCGTTCTGGATATTATTCTTGCCCACATACATATGGAATCCATCGCTGGATATGTAGTGCAGCGGTTTTGACTTTGCCTTTTTCCTGTCGCCCTTGCGTCCGTAATGTCCCTTTACATATCCGCAGGCTACGAGCTCCTCCTTGACCTGTGCCAGTGAATTCTCATCTATCGCCATATCAAGGAACGTCTGTACCGACTGAAGATGCTCCAGCTCACTCTTCGTCTCGACAGTGAGCTGTGTAAGTGCCTCATAAGTCCTCTTGAGCTTGTTGTATCTCGCAAAATATCTCTTGGAGTTGTCCATAACAGATATGGTCTTGTCAAGCGGGATCTTTATCATCTCGTTAGTATAGTAGTTTAGAGCCTCAAAACTGTCCGCTCCCTGTTCTATATTGTAACCATATGTGTTGATCAGTTCTCCGTACACACGGTACTTTTCCCTGGATTCAGTGTCCTTTAACTGAGCGAGCTGCAGGTCGTACTTCTTGCTCGTTCTCTCAATGGCATTCGAGACGATCTTTCTGAGATCCGATGACTTCTGTCTTATCCTTGTGACCGCACTCTTTCTGTAGAAATACTCATCAAGCACCTTTGAAATGTCGTCCCTTGATTCTATGGCCTTGTCGCTGTACATCGACAGATGCACCGACGAGAACTCCACTGGAGTGTAACCGTCCAGTATGATCTCAGGAGTATAGTTCCCGTTCCTTATATCAGATACTATCCCGGCAAATTCATCATAAAGCCTTGCGACATCCGCCTCGCTCATGCTGTCCACAGGCATGTTGCCGTCAAGTCCTGCCCTGTAGGTTATCTCACTCGCCACAACCGGTGAAAATCCGGTTATGTTCTGGTATATCGCCTTTATGATATTCGTAGGGCTCGAGCTCACACGCTCTATGAAGTCCCCGCGCTCTATCTCAAGCGGGGATACCTTTCCTCCCGCCGGAGGATACTCATAAGTCCTGCCCGGAAGAACCTCCCTCACTGAGCTCACCATATGGGATATATGCTTTATGCTGTCGATGATGACATTCTCATCCGTGGCAAATATGATATTGCTGTGCTTACCCATGATCTCTATGATGAGTTTCTTTCTCTTTAGATCTCCAAGCTCGTCCAGATGCTCGATGACCATGACAACTATTCTCTCAAAGCCCGGCTGATACACATCAACTATCCTTCCGTTGTTGATATGCTTCCTGAGAAGCATACAGAAATTCGGCGCTGTCATAGGATTCTCTTTGGCGGACTGCTGAAAGTATATAAGCGGGAGGCTTGCATCCGCAGACATGAGCAGCCTGTAATTCTCCCTGTTATTCTTTATTACTATGTTGAGCTCGTCCTTCTCCGGCTGATATATCTTATATATCCTTCCGTCGATGAGTTTCTCCTTCATGTCTCTTACCACATTGGATATCACTATTCCGTCAAACGCCATATCTGTCTCTCCTATATCCCTGAAAAAAGGCAGAAAATGCAAATTCATTCTCTGCCTCTTCCATATCTACTACCACATTACTGCTATCCTGATCCTACAGTGAATTGTAGAGATCCTTATATATATTCGCTGAGTTATACCATGAGTAATCCTGTCTCATGCCACGCTCCTGGATTCCATACCATGCCTCTTTGTTGTTATAGTACACTTCCTTTGCATAGTTTATGGCATTGAGGAGCTCATATGCATCATAATTAGCAAATGAGAATCCTGTTCCTGTACCCTCGAACTGATTATAAGCCTCAACAGTATCTGCAAGACCACCTGTCTCTCTTACTACTGGAACTGTGCCATATCTGAGTGCCATGAGCTGTGTGAGTCCACATGGCTCAAATCTTGAAGGCACGAGCATCACATCGCAGCCTGCATACATCTTATGAGATCTCTCATCTGAATAATAGATGTTCGCTGATACCTTTGCAGGATGTATTCCCTGATAATACTTGAACATGTTCTCGTACTTGCCGTCACCGGTTCCGAGGACGATGAACTGTACTCCGTCACAGCATATATCGTTCATGATCCTGTCAACCAGATCAAGACCCTTCTGGTCTGTGAGTCTGGATATGATTCCTATTACAAACTGATTCTCATCCTGAGGAAGTCCACATTCCTTCTGCAGTTCGATCTTGTTGATCTTCTTGAGCTGTCTGAAGTTATCCACGCTGTAGTTCTTATATACCTGTGGATCTGTTGCAGGATTCCATACCTCGTAATCTATACCGTTGACAATGCCCCAGAGTGACTGCCATCTGGCACTTAAGAGCCCGTCAAGTCCCTCTCCATAATATGGAGTCTGTATCTCCTTGGCATATGTGTTACTTACCGTTGTTATCTTATCTGCATATACAAGTCCGCCCTTAAGCATGGAAGCATCCTTCTGGATCTCCAGCTTGTCCGGTGTAAATACATAATCAGGGAGTCCTGAATACTCCTGAATGGTCTTTATATCCCACTTGCCCTGGAACTGGAGATTATGAATAGTCATAACAGACTTCATGCTTGTATAGAACATATCTCCTGCAAACAGAGTCTTGAGATATACAGGCACAAGTCCTGCCTGCCAGTCATGACAGTGAAGTATATCCGGCTGGAAACCGATCGATGGAAGGATCGAAAGCGCTGCCTTTGAGAAATAACAGAACTTCTCGATATCCCACTTTACATCACCATAAGGTGTAAATCCGTTAAAGTAATACTCGTTATCTATGAAATATACCTTGACACCCTCATACTCCAGATACATAACGCCAACATAATCATTCTTGTAACCGATGTCCATATAAAAATGCGTTATATACTGCATCTTCTCCCTGTACTTGTTCGGAATACAGAGATAATTCGGCATGATGACTCTCACATCATACTCGTTCTTATCAAATATCTTTGGCAGTGTTCCAACTACATCCGCAAGACCACCCGTCTTTATAAATGGCACACACTCTGATGCTATATATGCAACCTTCTTCATCAAATAAACCCTCCATAACATTTAGACATTAAATCCTTGTACATTATATCACACGGGTATCCATAATTCAATAAATCAGTGTATCTATATTGTTGCATTTGCCACATTCCGCTGATATACTTTTAGCATGCAGCCGCACGCAGATACGGCTGGATCACAATCCAGAAAACAGGAGATTTTCAATGTTAGACATCACCATCACCGAGACCAGGGACTTCGTGAAGAAGCTTCTGATGGACAATACATTTGACCGTTTTCTCGCCATGGAGGCATTTGTAAAAAGCGGGATAACATACAGCTTTGACGGAAGGGTAAACAAGGATTTCTATGACAAGGAGGAGCTGGAGCTCATGGCTTCCACATCCTACGCCTCATGGGAGTCCATAAAACCACATGTATATAATGTTATAAGAGGAAAGAAGCTGCCACTGAGCTTCAAGATAGTGCTCGTGCTCTCCCAGCCGGACATCATGGATATGCTTGAGAAGAACCATCTCACCATACCGGTATCCGATGTGGCAAATCTCACCTTGAACGTCTACTATGACGGCATGAGCATACAACTCACATCCATGGCGACCCAGAACATATTCACCATGGATAAGACCCTTGAGCATGTGTGGGATGCGGAGATCAAGGATTTCCTGAAGACTGCCGGAATATATTTCACCGAAAGCTGATTTTTTGAAGAAATTTAATATGATTTTTGAAGATCCGGCACCTCATCTGATGCCGGATTTTTTACGCGCCGCCCCTGTTAGCACTCATTTTGTCTGAGTGCTAATTTTTTCTTGACTTTAGTTCCCAGCTGATTTATCATACCTTTTAGCCTGATGTGTCAGTGTACATTTCTATTAAGATTGAACACAGATCGGGGATGACACATCTTTCATTGAAAACCATTATATTTTAAGGAGATGTATACAATTATGAAGAACGGAAATTTATCGATCAACAGTGAAAACATTTTCCCTGTCATCAAGAAGTGGCTGTATTCAGACCACGATATATTTGTCAGGGAGCTTATATCAAACGGCTGTGATGCCGTGACAAAGCTTAAGAAGCTGTCTCTCATGGGCGAATTTGACGAGCCTGATGAGCCATATCGTATAGATGTGACCACAAGTGCCAACGACAAGACCATCACATTTACCGATAACGGTATCGGTATGACTGAGGAGGAGGTTGAGAAATATATCAACCAGATTGCTTTCTCAGGAGCCGAGGCATTCCTTGAGCAGTACAAGGACAAGGCAACAGAGGAACAGATCATCGGCCACTTCGGACTGGGCTTCTACTCCGCATTCATGGTTGCCGACAAGGTCACCATCGAGACAAAGTCATACAAGGACGGCGAGGACGCTGTATACTGGGAGTGCGAGGACGGCCTTGAATACTCCATGAAGAAGTGCATTAAGGCTGACCGAGGTACTACCATCACCCTTTATCTGAACGAGGACAGCTATGAATTTGCAAATGAATACAGGATCAAGGAGGTCATCGACAAGTATTGTTCGTTCATGCCTGTTGAGATCTACTACACCAACGCAGACGAGCCACAGGAAGATCCTAAGGATGCTACTGTAGACGTGGATGCAAAGGAAGTCAGCGACACAGCAGATAATGCTGAGGACAGCAAGGGCCCAGACGCAGACGATACAAAGGCCGAGGAGAAGAAGCCTGAAGCTCCTAAGCCACTCAACACCACTACCCCACTGTGGGCAAAGCATCCAAACGACTGCACCGACGAGGAATACAAGGAGTTCTACAGAAAGGTATTCCACGACTACAAGGAGCCTCTGTTCTGGATACACCTGAACATGGACTACCCATTCAACCTGAAAGGTATCCTGTACTTCCCTAAGATCAATACACAGTATGACAACCTTGAGGGAACGATCAAGCTGTACAACAACCAGGTATTCGTCGCCGACAATATCAAGGAAGTAATTCCTGAGTTTCTCATGCTCTTAAAGGGATGTATCGACTGTCCTGATCTTCCACTGAACGTATCACGTAGTGCGCTTCAGAATGACGGATTTGTCAAGAAGATCTCAGACTACATCACCAAGAAGGTTGCAGACAAGCTGTCCGGCATGTACAAGACACACAGAGAGGACTACGAGAAGTACTGGGATGACATCAACCCATTTATCAAGTTTGGTTGTCTGAAGGATCTCAAGTTTCTCGACAAGATGAAGGACTTCTGTATATACAAGAATCTCGAGGGCAAATATATAACTCTCCCTGAGTATCTTGAGGCAGGAAAGGAAAAGTATGAGAACAAGGTATTCTATGTAACCGATGAGCAGGCTCAGTCACAGTACATCAATATGTTCAAGGCTGAGGGCATGGACGCGCTGATCATGACACAGACCATCGACAGCCCATTCATCACACTGCTTGAGCAGAAGAATGAGAATGTTCACTTCTACAGAATAGACGCTGAGCTCTCTGACAACTTTGTCGGCGAGGAGCTCTCCGAGGAGACTGCAAAGGAATACAAGGATAAGCTCACAGCTACATTTGAGAAGGCTCTCGACATGAAGAACCTGAATGTAAAGGTTGAATCCCTGAAGGATGAGAATACATCTTCTATCCTCACCCAGCCTGAGGAGACAAGACGTATGCAGGAAATGATGAAGATGTACGGCATGGCCGGTATGGATCCATCAATGTTCGGTCAAGGCGAGGGAGAGACACTCATCCTGAACAGCAACAACAAGCTTGTTAAATACGTTCTGGACAACCCTGACAGCGACAACACAGCTACGATCTGCTGCCAGTTATATGATCTGGCCGTACTTGCCAACCGTCCACTGTCAGCAGAGGCAATGACCAAGTTCATCGCAAGAAGCAACGAGATCCTTGGAATACTTACAAAGTAATATAATCTGTCTGCCGGTTTACGGCAGCAGATCTTAATGGATAACTAACACAACAAAAAGCAGCAGCCCGATATGTCTTTGATAGCATATCAGGCTGCTGCTCTTTTATTCTATTCCACTCCCTAGTGGGCAAGTATCTCCACTCCATGTTCTGTCATAACCAGTGTGTACTCCCACTGTGCCGATGGTGAGCCATCCTCCGTGTAGATAGTCCAGCCGTCATCTGCATCCTGATATACATCAGGGCCGCCCATGTTGATCATAGGCTCAATGGTAAACACCATTCCCGGAGCAAGCACATAATCCTTGCCAGGCTGTCCTATATGACTTACATAAGGCTCCTCATGAATTGCAAGACCTACTCCATGGCCGCCTATCTCACGGACAACCGAATAGCCCTGCTCCTGTGCAAATTTGTTGATGGCATATCCTATATCTCCTATGGTCACATATGGCTTGCTGCACACCTCAACACCTATATCAAGAGCCTTCTTTGTATCCTCTACAAGCTTCTTCCATGCGGGATCAACATTTCCCAGCATGAACATTCTTGATGAGTCTCCGAAATATCCCTTGTACTCTGTTGTACAGTCGATATTAACTATATCTCCATCCTGGAGAATAATGTCATCACTTGGAATGCCGTGGCATACCACATCATTTACCGATATACACACACTCTTAGGATATCCCTCATATCCAAGACATGCAGGAATAGCGTCTATGGACTTTGTATAGTTATAGATAAGGTCATCCAGCTCTCTGGTAGACACTCCTATCTTGACAAATGGAGTTATGTAGTCGAGCACAGATGTGTTGACCTTTGAAGCCTCCCTGATTCCCTCGATCTGCTCTGCGTTCTTGATCATCGCATGTGTAGGGATCTTGAATCCTCTGTTCTTCATATCCTCAAGCTTATCGTCAAGAGCCAGGTGACAGGCCTTGTATTTCTTACCACTTCCGCACCAGCACATATCATTTCTACCAAGTTTCATAATTAACCTCTTTCTTTATTGCATAATATTTTCATTACATACCTATGGTATTAGCCACAAATACTATAATACGTTTTTGAGAATAATTCCACATTTTAATATGATAAATATTGTCAATTATCCTCGTCTATCCCCAGATACCTGGCAACATATGTATAATACCCCGACTCTGTTATGTTGTCTGCTGCTGTAAATTTATCCGCGACATATAGCTGCATCGCAATGAAGCTGTCATCCGATACCTCCGCACCCGTGTGGGATGTCAGCGTGTCCGTGACTGCGTTATATTCAAATGCATCCGTTATAAAGCTTCTGTCCGGGAACAGCACCAGTCCTGTACTATCTGACAGGATATCCCTTCCTATGATGAGCCTCGAATCATAATCCACTCCCATGAGATTGAGCATGGTCGGCAGGATATCTATACTGCTGCACACCTTGTCAACTCTCACCGGCTTCTCCATCGACGCCGACCATATGACAAGTCTGCTCCTGTACGCCTCAAGACTGTTTTCAAAGTTCTCCCCTGCCAGTTCATCCACAACGTCCATATTGTCATACGGTACATGATCCCCCGCCAGGACGATAACAGTATTGTCCAGCAGCCCCTTCTTCTCAAGTCTCTTCATCATATATTCAAGCATCTTTTCCATTTCGTACTGGGATGCCAGATATGCCTTTGTCGTATCCAGGACATAGTTAAGGTCACTGACCACAGCCTTGTTCTTCTCCGCCATGGCGGTGACGGCCTCGCGTACCTCCAGCTCGCTCATGCCGGAGGGGATGTTCAGCGGTCGATCCAGATACATCTCCGCCGGAACATCGCCGTACAGCTCACGGAAGGAGGAAAGGCCGATGGCCTTCAGCATTTCCTGCCGCTGCTGTGGCGTGGAGGGAATGTAGCTGCCCATATCAGCCCTCCTGCGCACAGAAGGCCTCGTAAGCGACGGCGTCCAGCAGCTCCTCGGTGTCGGACACGTTCTCCACCTTGATGAGCCACGCGTCATAGGGTGCCTTGTTCAGCTGCTCCGGCTCGTCCAGCAGATCCTCGTTGACGGCGCAGACGGTGCCGGACACCGGGGACACCAGATCGGACACGGCCTTCACGGACTCCACGTCGCCAAAGGCATCGCCGGCGGTGACACCGTCGCCCTCAGCGGGCAGGTTCACGAACACCACGTCGCCCAGAGCGTGTTGGGCAAAGTCGGAAATGCCGATCCCGGCCACGCCGTCCTCGGTGCGGATCCACTCGTGGGACTTGGAATACTGCAAATTGGTGGGATAGTTCATGATGTGTTCCTCCGTTTTCGTTTCAA
>OLGJ01001025.1_pt1 | contig 13744 bp, 8 predicted proteins | sample 1605431 | NCBI WGS metagenome assembly OLGJ01 (sample SAMEA3888920, study PRJEB22519) | human gut metagenome | biome: human gut; feature: human-associated habitat; material: faeces | place: Denmark | collected 2009
TCACGGACGGGAGTATCGAGACCCGGAATGCGAACATCAGCGGTACTGTCAAGGCGAGCGGCGGTAAGATTGGCGGCTTTACCATCGATTCCGGCCGTCTGTATTGGAAGAGCCGCGATTATTTCGGAAACGATTCCCGGAGTTTGAAACTGGGAGTCTCGAGTTCCTCGACGGAGGGGATCGTGGACGTGGCCTTCAATGGCGCTACCAGTGGGCGGTTTGGCGTAAAATCAGTCGGGGCGACATCCGGTGGGGCCGCTATATATGCATCGATAGGCTCCTTAACCTACCCGGCCAGCGGTATGACCTATGCCGGGTTCTTTGTGGGTCCGGTAGATGTAAGGGATACCGGTAGCGGATTGACAAGTGATGTTTGTGCGTCGAAAGGGTTCCGGTACATCAAGAGCCGCAATTCCGACGGTACATACGTGTATAACGAGGGTGTGAACTGGGGGGATGGTGCCGCCCAGAATCCCGACCTTGACAAAATAAGACTTATCGTGAGGGGCGGCATCATAGTCGGCTATACAGGGGAATAAACATTTAAAACCAAAGAGATATGAAAGTTGACTTAAACAGGAGATTCAGGGGCTTTGACGGGAACGAGCTTGGCGGTGACAACATCGCCACCGCCGTGGCGGAGGCCCTGTTCAATTACGGAAAAGACAAACCGGTAGGCCGTGATGAGAAGTTCAAGGCTTACGTCCTGTGCCAGCGTATCATCCAGGGCGGTGGAATCCTGGAGATCACCACCGAGGAGGGTACGCTTATCAAGGAGGTATGCGGCGAGAGCCTGACGGCCGGCGGTTACGGCCAGGTTTATGAACTGATAGAGGGAGGGGTTTGATATGGCACTGACAGAATCGGATATCGCCCAGGTTCTGGAGGCGGTCAAGGCGGAATCGAAGAGTGTAGAGTCTTTGGAAACCGTGGGTTCGTTGAGCGGGGTCAAATCCCTGCCGGGACAGAAAGGTGACAAGCTGGTGAACGTCCCGATCACCTTACTGAGCAAGCCGGCCGATGACGCGGCGGCAAGAGCCATCGCGGCTGCCGAAAGGGTGGAGGAACTGGCCCCGGAAATGGAAGCGGCCACCCGGGAGACAGAGAAGGCCATTCAGACGGCGGGCGAATCGGCAGCAAAGGCGGAGGCGGCCGCGAAGAAGGCCGAGGATGCGATAGCCCAAGGCTACAAACATAAGGAGATGAGTGAGGAGGAGTTTGAAAGTCTCCCGGAAAAGGACGGCAAGACCATTTACCTGATTTACGAGGAGGAATAGGTATGATAAGTGTTGGAAACAAAGAGGTGACGGCCATCCGTGTAGGCGAACGGGTGGTGGCGACGGTCTATATAGGGGCCAGGCTGGTTTGGCAAGCCATCCGGAGCTGTTTCGGCGCGGGCTTTTGGCGCGGTGACAAACCTTGGAGCCGAACGGATGGCTGGAAACGATGAAATAACTTTTAAAGAATAACGATATGGCGAAAAAAGTGTATGACGAGGACGGTCTGGATATGCAGAAGACCGATTGGTCCGGTGACGAATCCACGGGTAATCTTCCGGTGAGCGGCCGGTTGGTGGAGAACTATATCAAAAGTATTGATGACAAGGCCACCCCTACGGAGGAGCTGGCCGCCGGTGAAACGAAAGCCCCCACGAGTGGCGCGGTGTTCGCCTCGCTGGTGGGCACCGTGACGAATATCGACGTGACGGACAGCGAGGACGGCACTCAGTATGTGATGACAGTCACGCAGAAGGATGGCGAAGGCGGGGAAAGCGACAGGGAGGTACGCTTTTCCAAGTATAGCGACGATGACAAGGTGGTGGTGAATATAGACCTGACCGATGCTTCGGGGTCCTCCTTGCCCGCTTCCCAGTATTTGTCGTTGGGTACCGGTTTCGTGGTGAGATATGCCGTTGGCGTGGGCACGGCCGGTGGCGGCGAGGTGAGTGGCTACAGCGACCTGAAGGCCAAGGTGGTCGTAAAACGTGGCTCCACGGTCCTCTCGGAATTCCAGGATGCGGAGTTTGTCGGCGTTACGGCCGGTCAGAGCTATACTTTTGACGCGTCGCCTTACCTGAAGGATGCCACGACCTACACCGTGCAGGTGGAGGCGCAGGCCGGTTATGATGGCGGTACGCTGATGAAAACCGCTACTGCCAGGGTGACGATGGTGGCTATGGAACTAAGTACCACTTATTCGGTTGGGAACGGACTGGCTGACGGGGGATACCGGAACGATGTGAACATCCCATTTACAGCTAAGGGAACGAGTGGCGAGAAGAACATCTACTACCGTATCAACGGCGGGCAGCCCTATACGCTTGGCCTGTCAGCCGGTTCCGGTGTCCAGCAGAAGAACGTCACCGTTGCGCTGAGTGAGATGCGGGAGGGCATGAACGTGGTGGAAGCCTATGCGCTGCACGAGAACTCCGGCGTGGTGAGCGAGATACACTACCTGACCCTGCTGAAAGCCGGGGAAGGTGTAACGGCCTATGCCGGCATGATGTTCAACCACCGGGCAGCGGGGTTCCAGCGTGATTGGAAGCACCCCGTACTGGAGGCCGAGCAGTTCACGGCGTGGAACTTCACGTATGCCGGCTATGACAGGGATGCGTACACGGCCCGTGTGAAAGTGACCAGCCGGGGCAGTGTGGTGAAGGAAGACCTGCTGCAGCGCGGTGAGACCGGCAGCTACGGGCGTACGAACGTGAACGTGGAACCGCTGGATTACCGTGTGTCGTGCGGTGATGCCGTGCTTGAGGTGCAGGTGAACACCACATCGCACCCCGACATTGAAGCCACGCTGGCACCGGATGCCGTGTGCACGTTCGATGCCTTCGGGCGAAGCAACACGGAAAACAACCCGGAAAGCTGGGTGAGCGGGGACAAACGGATGGAATTCCGTGATGTGCTGTGGAGCGTGAACGAATACGGCGCAGGAAGCGGCTGGCACAAGGACCGCCTGCTGCTGGCCGGCGGTGCGGGCATGACACTGACGGCAGACGGCGGTTATCGCCCGTTCAATGAGGCGGACAAGCCCGAGGGTTTTGCCATCCGCGACGTGGGCATGACGTTGGAGATAGAATACAGCACGGCCAACGTGACTGACACCGACGCGGAGCTGATCACCTGTCTGGGCACCCTGCAAAACGGCAACCGTTACGGGCTGGTGGTGACCCCGGAGGAGGCGAAGTTCCTTACCGGCGTGGTGACGGAGGCGATGGATGCCGGTCAGGTCCTGCGCTATGAGGACTCGGTGGGTACGAAGTTTGAACCCGGTAAGAATATCCGTATCACTTACGTGTTCTACCCGGACGTGGAGACCAACGAGCAGCGGACGCTGATCGGCTTCTATGTGAACGGGGAGGAGTCGGCCGCCTCGAAGTGGCTGGACAAGGTGAACTTCGACATCCGGAGCCAGCTGGAGTTTAAATCGGAGGGGGCTGATCTGAACGTGAAGAGCGTGCGCATCTATAACAAGGCGCTGACCTCGGACGAGGTGCTGAACAACTACATCGTGGACCGCAACCACCTGGAGGATGCCGACGGGGAACCGGGCGTGCGCTCGCTGGATGAGGACAACCGCGTGCTGAACGAAGGAGACACGGTGAGCATGGAGAAGCTGATGGGGCTGATGAAGAAGCGGCGGAACTCGATCCTGGTACTGATAGGCACGGGCAGCGTGGGCAGTGAGGTGCCAAGCGAGAGCGACACGCTGAACGTGATGGACGCGCTGGCCCAGCTGAACAACAAGAAGGCCAACAAGCTGTGCCGGGAAGTTAGATTCTACAACGGTGAGAACCGGGCGCTGGACTGGATAGCCCGTGACATTTATCTGCGTATCCAGGGTACCAGTTCGGTGAACTATGCCCGCAAGAACCTGCGCTTCTACTTCCAGAAGACAGCCAGCGGTTACACGGCACGGATGAGCTACGGCGAGATAGACGGTAACGGGCAGCAGAGCAACCCGACAGCTACGGAGGGTAAGAAGAACCTGTTCCGACTGCGGGACAACTCGGTGGGGGCGAAACTCGCCTGTGCGAAGTGTGACTTTTCGGACTCCTCCATGACCACCAACACCGGTGGCGCGAAGTTCATCCATGACGGCATGAAGGAAATGGGTATCCTGACCCCTGCCCAGCAGTATGCCGCCGACCATGCGGATACGTGCAAGGAAGACATACGCTCGGCCATTGACGGCTTGCCCTGTGACCTGTTTGTGGCAAAGAGTGTGGATGAGGATCTGACCTACTACGGCCAGTACAACATGAACAACGAGAAGAGCGACAGCTACCCGATATTCGGCCAGGACAAGACCATCGGCGAAGAACAGTGGGGGACCGGTGATACGCTGAACTACCTGCAGGCGAACGGCGACAGGCCGAAGGAATACCTGCCCATCTGCATCGAGACGTTGAACAACTCGAACGACCTGTGCCTGTTCCGCTGGCTGCCGTCCACGGAGCCCGACCATACGGACTTCATGGATTTCAACTTTGACGGCGGTTTTGAGTTCAACCATCCGAAAGACGTGTTCTGGAACGATGGCGGAGGTGATGCCGAAGAAGAACCGAACATCAAGGAACACCTGGGCACCGGTGACAAGTACGACAAGATGTACAAGGCGCTTGACCGCATGATGAGTTTCCTTTATAAATGCGTGAAGGAAACGCCTGCCGGCAAGAATCTGGCCTATAACAAGGAGACGCACACCTTTGACGGGGTGGACTATGAGGATGACGGCAACAAGTTCCCGACGGCCAAATGGGTGAGCCCGACCTTCAAGGCGGAAGCCGGGAAGTATTTCAACCTTCCCAACCTGGCCGCCTACTACCTGTATGTACAGTTCAACCTGGGTGTGGACCAGCTGGCGAAAAATATGCTGGTGCGGACATGGGACGGCGTGATGTGGTGGATAACCTATTACGACGGTGACTGCCAGCTGGGTTCGGACAACAAGTCGTTCCTGACCGGGAAGTATGACGACAACCGGCAGACGAAGCGAGACGGGGCCTATGTGATGCAGGGACACAACAGCTGGCTGTGGAACCTGATACTGGGCAATATGGGCAATCTGCTGGAGGAAGTGATGACCAGGGGTGTGAACGGCGGTACCAGCTTCATGAGTGCCTTCAGCATCCAGAAGGCCGTTGACCATTTCGACACCGAGCAGATGAAGAAGTGGTGCAGCCGGCTGTACAACAAATCAGGCATCTTCAAGTATGTGTATCCGTTCCTGAACGAGATGCCGGTGGGGGCTGACGGTGCCAAACAGACGTATCCGCAGATCTACGGTCTGAAGGGTTCGTTGAAAGCTCACCGTAACTATTTCATCCAGCGCAGGTATGACCTGAAGCAGGTGGAGTACGGTTATGTCTCTACGCTGGGCGCCCAGTTCTACCAGAGTACGGCATCGCTGGACAAGGCATACAAACTGAAGCCGATGCAGTACCGGCTGACCATCCCGTACCGTGTGCAGCTTTCCACCAGCAACGGCGTGCAGGCCGACAGCGGCGTGGTGGATGCGGACGTGCTCCACTCGTTGCAGCTGACCCGTGCCTTCGGTGAGAACGACCCGCTGAAGATTATCGGCGCGGCCAAAGTCAAGGAGCTGGTGTGGCATGAGGACGCGTTCGCCATCGGATTCAATTTCGGCTTGCTTACCTCATTGGTTAAACTTGACATGAGCGTGGAGAAAGCCAGCGGTTATCGTAACGGTTCATTCATGGCCTCGACGAACGGCATGCTTCTTCTGGAAGAGCTTAATATGCGCAACAACCTGCTGGCACGGAATGGCGATAACGGCAACGTGACGACCTTGGACTTGAGCTGGCAGGGACGGTTGAAGAAGCTGGACGTGAGAGGCACGGGGCTTACCCGCGTGAAACTTGCCACCGGTGCGCCTGTTGTGCAGTTATGCTTGCCGGAAACGATAGAGGAACTGTTTCTGGAATATCTTCCCAGGTTGGCAGAGAGCGGATTGGTACTGGATGGCATCGGTAACGTGCGAGGCTACCGGTTCATGGGTTGTCCGGGCATTGACGGGTTTGCCATGCTGGAACGTCTTCATCAGGCCAAGTTGAACGGTAGCGGTAAACTGGAGCGTTTTGTCCTTGACATCGATATGGAGGATGACGGCAGGCTGCTCGGGAAATACTACGATTATGGTACCTATACCTCCACCGGAGCGATAGACAACCGTCATTCCGGATTGCGTGGCAGGCTCTGCCTGACAAAGTACATGGATGACGAACAGGCCGACCGGTATCGTGAGCGGTATCCGGAACTGGAGATCGTACAACCGGCCTACAGCATCATCGAGTCGGACGAAAGCGCTCCGGACGATGCCAACATTTCCAACCCGGACAACGAGACCGGTTATAAGTATGGCAATACTTACGTCATGAATGCCCACGTGGCGGCGATCCTCAAGAAGCGCCACCGTGTGCTTGCCAAGGTGACGAAAAAGCCCACGAGCCGTAAAGTGGAGATGGCGGGCCAGACGGTTGACGTGAACAATCCGGACGGCGAGATGACCTATTGTCCGTTGGATGATACCAGCAGTAATAAATACTACGATGGCAGCGCAGCCAAACTTGACAGCAGCGAGGGCGACTGGATGATGTACGAACCGTTCTTTTGGTCGAAAGGTGTCAATGACTACCTGAACGAGAAATATTACAGCTGTTACAGTTCCAACGGCCCTGACGATATGCCTCCTGTTCCGGATGTGACGGTGCTGACGTTGGACGACATCAAAGACACGCAGGGCGGTTTCCTTACAGAGCGCAAACTTTTGAGTGGCAAACCCACGTTGAAGGATTCTTATAGCACGGACAAGACCTATTCAGTCTGCAAGGTGGATGTACAAGGCTATAAGCGTGTACGTTTTCCGAGTGTTCCCGGTACGGGTTTGGTCGGCAGTCTATTTGTTGACGGCTCCGGAAACGTGGTCAAAACCATCGTGGTCTCTACGATCGGTCTGAAGTTCGAGGCCGGCATGTACTTGATATCGGATGTTCCGGAGGACGCCACGGCCTTGCACTTCTCGATCCTGAACACGGCCGAGTTTGACAAGGTGGTTCTTTCCAACTCCGACAAGATCGAGGATATGGAGCCCGATTGGGTGGCCAACGAGGAACATCTTTGCGCGGTAGTAGGCAGTAGCGTGGTAGGTAGCAAGTTGCGTTCATGCATAACAGGTAATTCCACGACGGCCAGCATGAACTGGATCGACTTTCATTATTACTCGGTTCAGCGCGGTATGCAACAGATAGACGCGTTGATGCACTCCCGTATAGCGAACTTGTTTTACGCAAGATATGGCCGTCGTGACAGCCAGGAACAGTGCGGAGGCGGTCAGCATACGAGCAATCGTATCACGGGCGGTACAGCCGGTTATGGTATGCAGGATACGATCGGTTATGACGAAGCGTATAAAATAAACGACAAGATCACGAATTCCATCGTGGACGGTTCTATCCACCAGTACGCTTGGTATCGTGGCCAGGACGAGTATGGTTCTCCGACCGTGACTCAGGTAAACAATATCAGTTGTCTGGGCTATGAGGACATCTACGGCCATAAGTACGAGATGATGGACGGTGTTGATTTACCCAACGATAGTGGCAACCAAGGTAAATGGCGTATTTGGATGCCGGACGGCACGGTGCGTTGGGTGAAGGGTAAAACGATCAGTGACCAGTGGATAACAGGTGTTGCCCATGGTAAATACATGGATATCGTACCGGTAGGAACAGCTAACGGCTCGTCCAGTACATATTATTGCGATAAATATTGGATAAGTACCGCAGCCTTCCGTGTGGTCTATCGCGGGTACAGCAGTGCGAACGCGAGTGGCGGTGTGTCGCATGCGAATGCGAGTTACGATGCATCGTTCTCGAACACGAGTGTCGGCTCCCGTCTGGCCTTCCGCGGCAAACTCGTTCGGGCGGAAAGCGTGGAAGCGTATAAAGCGATTCGCGAAGTGTTGTAAGCGCAAAGCGCCAAAGCGTGGAGCGAAGCGACTAAAACGAAAGAACGGTGTTCGGATGGTTTCTGAACACCGTTCGTGTTATTATAAATACCGGCGTAAGCCGGTCGAAAATGTTTTAAGAAAATGAAATTTGATAGTGCTTTAGTATGTGTGAGAGAGTGCACAACACACCAATTTATACTATACAAATGTAGCGATTTTTGGCGAGATTACCAAATTTCTTAGTAATAATTAGAAGTGAGAAATTAAGCGGAAAAGGGCAGGGTAGGGGGTGTTTAGGGGTGCGAAAAAAAGAACGTTTCGTTTTGGGAAAAAGAACGTTTCGTTCCCAAAAGTCGAAACATTTCGTTTTGCGGATTATAAATAGGTAAGTTTAATAGTGTTATTAGGCAAATTATTATTTGATAATTTCTTATTTTCCCAGTTGCCATATTTGCTGCAGACATTGGAGATGAAATGCTATCAATTAAAGCTTCAAGTAGTAATATTTTTGAGAAGATAGTTACATATTCAGGGATATTACCTAACCATAAATACAATATATAATTGATATTATAAATTAATGGTAATATTACTATTAGCATTAAAAAATAAGTAAATTTGCATGACTGAAAAATTAAGCTAAACATTTTATCGTATTCATGGCTTGCGTATAATTTTATTATCTGTGGTTTTACTGCGGTGCTGAAATTTTGAAAGAATATAGAGCTATATGTTCTTATTTGATTGGCTATAGTTTGGGCTGTATTAAGTATAGGTCCGTAAAAAATATTTAATAGAAAGGACGCTCCTTGATTCTTTACTATACTGGCAATATTACCAAGTAAGCTCCAAATACTGAAAGATGCAATTTCTTTTAAAGTTTTAATATCATATCTCTTTATTAAAACAATATGACATTCGGGAAATTTTTTTTGGCAGAATTTAATATAGAAAGAACTAATTAAAAAAGATGAGATTAGTTGTAATATACCGTATAGTAATAATTTATCTATATTTAAAAGGGTAAGGATATAGACTGTTACAAGTTTTAATATAGCTTCTAATATTGATATTTTTGCATAAATGCCCATTTGTTCATGAGCTATTATTGATGAGACATATGGAGTTGTTAAAATATTGCACAAACTAGATATGATGGTCAATTGAAAAACGATAAGTGCTATATCAAACCTTTCATTAGGTATATTAAGTTTATTGTAAACAAACCATAGTCCTATAGTTTCAGCTAAAATAAGCACTAAAAATGTAATCAATATATATATTAAAAATGTTGTATTAAAAACATTATGTAGTCCTTTCTCATCTTTTTTCCCAAGCATGAAAGAATAGTATCTCTGACTTGAAGAAGCCATTGCTCCTACGAAAAAGCTAAACATGGTAACAGCTCCTCCCACTACATTATAGATACCATAATCAATAACGCCTAATGTATTAAGAACTATTCTTACAGTAAATAGGCTAATAACCATGACAAGTAATTGCCTTAAATATAGAAATATAGTATTTCTAAAGATTCTTTTTTTATTGTAGTCTGTATTTTCCAATGTTATAAATTGATTTTGCTTTTCTGTATGATATAAAGACTTTATTTTTATTGCGTTAAAAGATACTAGTTTTTATATCTCTTTTTATATAATGATGAATTTCTTTATTTGTTTAGAACTTAGACTTATCATGTAGTTCTATTTCAGAATATTCAGTCTTTGGATTTCCGCCTGGATCTCATTCAGTTCTTCATCCTTTTCGTCCGTTACTTCACTTTCTCCCAGATACTGTATTTCAAAAGCCATACGACTTTCTGGAGTCAGGGTAGGCAGCAGGGCGCGGATGCAGTCGCGCACTTCGCTTTCGATAGTTTGCAGTTCGGCTGGAGAAAAAAAGTCATGCAGCGGTAGGCTGAGATAACTCCAGGCGTATTCTTCCACCTGGTCTAGGCTCAGCATACTGACCGTATGTAGGATCTCCCGCAGCAGTTTTTGCTGGAAAGGGTGGTATACTGCAGTTGGGATGTCTTCATGCAACCAGTCCAGACGGTAATACAGGATACCGCAGTAGTAGGAAACACCTTTGGCTAAAAGTTGGGTCTTGTCGCAATAATCCTGAACTTGAAACAGGGTAGTGGTAAGTTCTTTAATCATAATGCTTTATTTTCCATAGCCATAACCGTAGCCATAGCCATATTTCTTTCCGTAACCATATTTGCCATACTTGCCATATTTCCCGTAACCGTAGTAGTAACCATTTTTGCGCTGATCCATGTCAATACCATTGATCAGGGTACAGAGATTCGGCAACTTGTTTTCACGTTTCAGGTCATTGACCAGTTCATAGTCGCTTTTATGGGTATAATCAGCGCGGCAAACATAGACGCTCAGATCTGCTACACGGGCAATCAGCTGGGTATCAGTGACCATGCCGATCGGGGCGGTATCCAGAATGACGTAGTCAAAGTGTTCTTTCAGAATCTCCAGTGCATGATCCAAGGATTTCCGTGCTACCAACTCTGTCGGATTGGGAGGAACGGTTCCACCCGGCAGGATAAAGAGGTTGGGGGAGATGGCAGAGGGCTGGCAGAGACTTAGCAGATCGGTATGCTTCGGATCAGCCAGGTATTGGGTAATTCCCCGTTCCTTATGAGAAATCTCGAAGACTTTGTTCAGTCCGGGTTTGCGGATATCCAGTCCGACAATCACCACCTTCTTGCCCATAAAGGCAAAGCTGCAGGCCAGATTCCCGGCATTGAAACTCTTGCCTTCACCGGAAGTAGTGGAGGTAAAGAGGATCACTTTCTGGCCTTCTCCCAGCATATACTGTACATTTGTACGAACAGAACGGAAGACTTCTTCCATCAGACCGTTGCGGTTTTCCTGCACCACAATGGGGTGTCCCTCCGTATCGGTCAGAGGAATATCTCCGACTACGGGGATATCGGTGATCTTTTCGATATCAGCCCGGCTTTCAATCTTAAAGCGGAGCAGATTGCGAAGATAGATGATAGCAACTGGCAGCCCTAATCCTAAGATTAAAGCGATGAGGTAGAACATTTTCCCGTTTGGACCAACTATACCACCTGCCAAAGGTTCTTCCACCATACGGCCATTGTTTGCCGTAGCAGCTAAGGTTATCGCATTTTCTTCGCGTTTCTGAAGCAGCATCAGGTACAGGCTGGCCTTGATTTCCTGCTGGCGGGAGATGCTGAGCAATTCTTTTTCCTGCTGGGGGGCATTGCTGATCTTGTTCGCAAACTGAGTGGCTTCACGGTTCAGGTCGTTGCGGGTGATTTCCAGCCCTTTCAGTACGCTGGCTACCGAAGTCAGGATATTTTTCCGGTTGGCCTCCAGCGAGGTATCCAGATTGACTACGGCCGGGTTGCTTTCGCTGGAAGTGCGGAGCAACCGCTTACGCTCGGTCAGCATCTCGTTATACTGTCCGATCAGGGTGGAGAGCCCGTTGTCGCTCACTCCGATATTGGCTGGAATAATCTCCATCCGGTTCTCGGGGCGTTCGATGTATTCTTTCAGAAATCCGACCAGACGGAGCTGGGTGGCATTTTCTGCCCGTTTCTGTTCATACTCTGCATTACCCTGTAAGGCCAGCTGTGCGTCGCTGGTCAGGTCGGTCAGTCCGGCTTTCTGCTTATAGCTTGCCAGCTCGTTTTCCGTGGTGCCCAGTTCGTGATTGATGATACTGATACGCTCGTCAATAAATTCCGCTGTCCGGCTGGCTACTTCGTTCTTGTCATCGTTGGCATCAGCATTATACAAGGCTACCAGCGTAGTCAGGAAGTCCAGCCCCCGTCCCACATGGCTGTCGTTATAGTTTAATTTCACAATGGTGGTCTGTTTGCTGGTCGGCTCGGCGCTTAAGTTTCCCTGACACATCTTGGCTGCCGTGGTGGGAGAAATGATCTGTACCTGAATGGTGCGTTCTTCCCTGATCCCTGTACTATCTTTCGCGTTCAGCGTCAGGGTCCCCACGGGAGTGACCAGCACACCAGGCAGGCGGTCGAATGTCTTGTCGGTTGCAGCTTCTTCTCCATGCTGGAGATAATAGGCGGAAGCCTTGACTTTTCCGTCAGGCGTACAGTCCAGTCTTAAATTCAGTGGAGCCTCAAGTCTGTCTGCTTCTTCGGGAGTCATCCAAACTTTAATGGGAGTATCGGTTTTATAAAGGGGACGGGCATAGCCGAAGCTGCGGGGTTCTGCATAGCGGATGTTCAGTCCCAGGGTATTGACTACCTTTTTGATTAAAGTGCGGGAACGGAGAATTTCCATTTCATTGTCGAAGTTGCTGGCCATGGTCAGCATACCCATATCCTGCATGGTGGCGATCGGACTGCTGGCACCGCCTTTTCCTTTCTCATCCTGCTTGATCAGCACTGTGGCATTCACATTGTAAACCGGAGTCTGATAGCGCAGGTAGGCCCAGGCTCCGATCAGGCAGAGGATCAGACAGACCACAAACCAGGGCCAGTACATCAGGTATTCAAACAGAATTGCTTTGTAATCGGTCGGCTTTTCGTCTTCAGCCGTATAGAGATCGTCGTATTTTTCGTTGCTCATGATAACTTTACTTTAATATAGTGACTAACAGGCTGGCAATTGATACTAAAATGGAAGTGGCACTGATCCACAGGGTCGTACTGTTGCCGATATCGGAGTTGCGCGCAGCAGTCTTGTTGGGACTGACATACAGAATGTCATTCTGCTGGAGGTAGAAATAGGGGGAACGGATCAGATTGGCATCGTTCAGGTTCAGTTCCTGAATGTCGCGTCCTCCGTCTGCTGTTTCACGGACCAGCTTCACATTGTCACGGACTCCATATACCGTCATATCCCCCGCCATGGCAAGCGCTTCCAGTACATTTACTTTTTCATTGCTGACCGTGAAAGTTCCGGGGTTTTTGACTTCACCCAATACGGAGATCTTATAGTTCACCATGCGGACATTCACAATCGGGGTTTCCTTCAGGTAGGGGGCCAGCCGGTCGCGGAGCATAGCTTCGCATTCATTCTTGGTCATGCCGCTGATCTTTAATTTTCCCAGTACCGGGAAATCAATTTCACCCTCGTTGTTTACCAGATATTGCTGTAGAGTGGGCTGTGAAGTCAGGCTGGTAGAATTTTGAGAAACACTGGTGGGAACAGTAAGATTAAAAGGAACACTGGCCTCAGGATCTGTTGTACTGACGGTGATGGTCAGCAGATCCTTGGGCATGATCCGGGCGTCGTAGAGCGGAATTTCTCCGGCCGGTACATTGACTGTCGCAGAATTCTGCAAATAGGGTACCTTCTTATAAGAGGTACAGCCCGACAGCAGGAAGGCTGCTGTCAGGAAGCAGAGAATGTTTGATTTGAATGTCATAATGATTTTAGGTTTCCTTTGATGTTACTAAGCCGTCGCGATTCCGGGGGCCGGAATCTGACTGACTTTCCGATTTTTTGCTGAATAGATTCATTGTTGACCACCACGCCCCGGGGGCCGGAACCGTGGTCACTTCCTCGTCCGGGGGCCAGAGCGAAAGGAAGCTACGTTTGGGGTGCGCTTCGCGGTTACCTCTCCCAACCGGGGACCGGGAAGAAGGGATAAAACCGGAATTTTTTGGCTGCAGATGCAATCGTTTTTCACAATTGCGAGACAAAGGTAAACATAACATTTTAATTTAAAACAAAATTTCCAATATTTTTCAAAACAATAGTTCGTTAAAAATTAGCCTAGCCTAAGCGGCTCTGGCAGTAAATAAAAT